>MDSV01122864.1_pt1 | contig 22888 bp, 17 predicted proteins | sample 810851 | NCBI WGS metagenome assembly MDSV01 (sample SAMN05326640, study PRJNA326480) | marine metagenome | isolation source: seawater | place: Atlantic Ocean: North East | collected 2012 | reverse complement strand
ACATTGCGAGATGCAAGCCCGGCCCATCTGGTGGGTCGACATGGCAAAACGTCCTGCCAGTAATAACGAAATTAGTCAGGAGGAACAATGATTATCAAGCCCCTGTCGAGAATCGGAATTTTTCTCATAACAAGTTTTACCCTGGCCCTGGCGCACGCCACCGCTGTCTATGAAAACAGCACCCTGACCCTGCCCTACGTAGTCTATGGCGAAGCGCTATACAGGGTCGATCTGACCTTCATGCCCCACGGGGAAGTCGTGGAATTTGTGCTTGGGCCTGCCTCACAGTATGGCGCCGGCACCACTGCGCCTGACAATGCGGCCACCAGATGCCCGGCCCGACCGAAGGCGGCGCCATCTTCCCAGCGGGCATCGAAACCAATGGCTTCAAACATCGGCATCATATGATCTGCCACCGCTCTCACACCGGCAAAATTCATGGTGCCACTGTTTATGTTCACATTCTCGATAAGCTCCGCCTCCGCTGCTGCGTTCGTCGCATCGATGAACGCGACCATGGCGCGCTCGCTGTCATTCAATTGCCCATAGGCTGAGGCCTGACACAGCAACAGAGCAATCGCGACAGATAAGGTGATAGTGGGAAACTTGATTATGGAGGCTAGCGTGGGTAGTGGCATGAAGAAATCTCACAAAAAACGGTGAGTAGGCTTTCGCTTTGACACTGTGGATACCATAGCTCTGGGGGTTGAAGGAAATGACCGGCGCGGCACCGATGATCGCGGCAGCTCTTTACACTTATGCATTTAACGCATAGTTTGTATGCAGCCCACTTTTCAGCATCAGCAGCAGAGAGAAAACCCCCATGAGCATGTTCCGTTTATACGCCGTTGTTGCCTGTTTACTGAGCCTGGCACTTGCGCAGCCCTTCGCTGTCCTGGCACAGGAGGAGAACCTGGAAGAGGCAATAGATGCTGTCCTGGAAGCCTGGAACACAAGCGCAAGCCCGGGCGCCGCTGTTGCCTACGTCGATTCCGGCGAGGTGGTTTTTGAAAAAGCCTATGGCCTCGCCAACCTGGAACACGGTATCACCTGGCGCACGGATACGGTGTCTGATCTCGGCTCAGTCTCGAAACAATTTATCGGCTTTGCCTTTGCGCTGTTGGCCGAACAAGGGCGAATCAGCCTCGGAGATGATATCCGTACTCACCTGCCATCGCTTCCTGACCTTGGTGCAACCATCACGATAAAAAATCTCTTTCACCATACCTCTGGGCTTCGGGAAATATATAACACGCTATACATGGTAAACAGGCGCCCCGGTGACATCATATTTCAGGAGGACGCTCAGAAACTGGTCAGCTACCAGACTAAACTGCAGTTTCAGCCAGGCTCGCAGCATCTCTATAACAACACCGAGTACATGCTGCTCGCCGACATCATTGAAGCCGTCACCGGCGAGCAGTATCACGAATGGATGACCCGCAATATCTTCGAACCGCTGGGCATGATGGATACCACCATCATGCATCGCCAGGGCCAGGTAATTAGTCGGGTTGCCACATCCTATGTACGGGAACAGGGTGAATTCACCCAGCGCTATGACAACAGCACGCTGCAGGGAGGCGGCGGTATCTACTCCACGGTAGAAGACATGACGCGCTGGATTGCGAATTTCTCTAGCCATCAAGTCGGCACAGCACAAACTTTTGAGATCCTGACAGAATCGGGCTTTCTCAATAATGGCGAGTCCCTGGACTATGGCCTGGGCATAGGGGTTGAGCAGCGCGATGGGGTGGAAAGCTGGAGTCACAGCGGTTCCAGCGCAGGCTATCGTTCCATGCTGGTTTATCTGCCAGAACAGGAAAGAGGCTATATATTCATGACCAATACCCCTTCCCTCGGTGCCCCGGCCCAGACACTCACCCAGGCTTTCCTGGGCGATGTCTTGGACACAACGGCTGAAGAGGATGAAGGGGAAGAAGAGGAAGAGATTGCGGAGGCAGCCTTGCCATTGGAAGATCCAACACTATATACCGGCCGTTATCTTAGCGACGAACTGGAAGCGTTTTACCGGGTACAGCTGGATGAAGGCATCCTGATTCTGAGGCACCGCTGGTTGGGAGAATTCCCTATGGAGTATCGCGGCGAAGATGAGTTTAGTTTCAGCAACCGTGACGGCTCACTCTCGTTCGTCCGAGATGATAGTAATGAGATAAGCGGTTTTGTGTTCGATAATGGCCGCACTATCGGTGTTGAATTTCACCGCTTTGAGTAATTTAAGCAACTTGAAAAAGCCGCCGTAGACAAAAAGGTTCTTTCCACATCATGATCATGGACACCCTAACGGAGTTATTCCGACTGAACCAGGAAATACTCTGGTTCACCACTATCGCCGTCGACCTCAGCTTCGCCATTTTGCTGTTTAGATTTTTCGGTCGCCAGGGGCTTTATGCCAGCATCGTAATAAGTCTGCTGCTGGCCAATCTGCAGGGGCCAAAACTCACGGAGATCTTTGGTCTGCAAACCAGCATGGGGGTCATCCTCTACTCTAGTATTTACTTTGCCACCGATTTACTGAGTGAACGCTATGGCAAAGCCGAAGCGACGCGTGCGGTCATGATTGGCTTTACCGTAAGTGTCATAATTATCGTGATGAACAGCATGAGCCTGTTTTACCTGCCGGCCACCGCACCGGAAACTGCGAGCCTTGCCGAAAGCATGCACGCCGCCACCGCCACGTTGTTCAATTTCACGCCACGCTTCGTGCTGGGCTCACTGCTGGCCTATCTTATTAGCCAGCGTTTTGATGTCTGGATATTTCATGTCATCAAACACAAGACCCAGGGTCGGCATCTGTGGCTGCGCAATAATGTCTCCACCATGTGCTCGCAGGCGATTGATACCGTGATCTATGGCATCGTGGTGTGGTGGGGTGTGGTGGATTTTGCCACCGCCATGCAGCTGGCGCTGGCGAAGTACTTCTTCAAGCTCATCATCGCCATGGTAGACACACCCTTTATTTATCTCGCGCGAGAATGGGAAGTAAGCGAGCAGGACTGGGTCGGCGAGCCCGGTAAAATTGGAACGCCTGGTTCTACCGCTTAGACGAAAAGGGTTGAGCAATGGTTGCATCCCAGCAACCGAGCTAAGACAATAATCAGCAGTTGGCCTTATTTCCGCCGACACGAATTCCCCCACCTAATGAAAGGCTCGCCCGCGAGCCGAGGTAGTACTCATGGATTTAATGCACTCTTTGAGGGCTAAAAAAATAGCCCGATACCTGGCGACGGTTGTTTTACTGGCCGCGTCTGCTTTTTCCCATGCCCAGACCCTGCCGACTATCGAAGACACGGTAGCTAATGCGGAACTCATGGAGGGCTACTTCAATCTTTATTGGGATGCTTCTTCCGGCAAGATGTATTGGGAGATTGATGAACTTGAGGTTGAGTTCCTGTATCAGGTTTCCATGGCCTCCGGCCTTGGTTCCAATCCGGTAGGGATCGACCGCGGTCAGCTGCGCGGCACCTACGTACTGTCTCCCAAACGTATCGGGCCCCGTATCCTGTTGATGCAGCCCAACTATCGCTATCGGGCATCCAGCGACAATGAGCTGGAACGACAGGCGGTGGAAGATTCTTTCGCCCCATCAGTGCTATGGGGATTCGACATTGTTGCTGAAAGCGACGATCGCGCCCTGGTTGATGCCACCGATTTTTTCCTGCGGGATGCTCGTAACGTCACGGGCACCATAGCTGGCCGTGATCAGGGCAACTTTAGTCTGGACAAGAGTCGCAGCGCCTTCTACCTGGATAACACCAAGGCATACCCGGAAAATGTCGAAGTTGAGTCTATGCTCACTTTCACCAGCAGCAATCCGGGCCGGTTGGTCAACAGCGTCGCCGCCACCGGTGGCTCCGTTACCTTGCGCCAACACCACTCACTGGTGAAGCTGCCCGATGATGATTTCGTCGTACGCTATGCAGACCCAAGAATTGGCACTAACGGACCGACCATTCAGGATTACAGCACAGCAATTGATGAAGACCTGCAGGTGCGCCTGGTGGCCAGACACAGACTGCAGAAAAAAGATCCCAACGCGGCCATGTCTGAGCCTGTTGAACCTATTATTTACTACGTGGATTCCGGCACTCCGGAACCGGTCAAAAGCGCCCTGATTGAAGGCGCAAGCTGGTGGAACGACGCCTATGAGGCCGCAGGTTTCATTAACGCGTTTCAGGTCATGGAGCTACCTGCCGGCGCCGATGCCCAGGATGTGCGTTACAACATGATTCACTGGACCCATCGCCGCACCCGCGGCTATTCCTATGGCGGCTCGGTGATGGATCCCCGTACCGGTGAGATCATCAAAGGTAACGTGAACCTTGGCAGCCTGCGCCTGCGTCAGGACTATCTCCACGGCCAGGGGCTGGTGCCAGGCTTTGAATACCTGTCATCTGTCAGCGACGGCAACTCGGCTTCAGTCGACATGGCGCTTGATCGCGTGCGCCAGCTCTCGGCCCATGAAGTCGGCCATACCCTGGGATTTCCCCATAATTATCTGGCCAGCTCCTATGGTCGCGAGAGCGTGATGGACTATCCCGCGCCGCTGATCGAAATCACCGATGATGGCGAAATCGATCTGTCCAATGCCTATCTGCAGCGCATTGGCGAGTACGACAAGCTGTCGGTGCGCTATGCCTACGAACAGTTTCCTCCAGGCGCCAACGAAGAAGAAGAGCTCGAGAGTATCGTGCAGGAAAGCATCGACCGCGGGCTGCTATTCATGGCCCATAACAACAATAACTTTGTTGGAGCGGGACATCAGTTTGCCAGCGTCTGGGACAACGGTGACAACCTCGTGGATCAACTTAAACATGAATTCGAGGTGCGCCGCATCGGTATGGAAAACTTCAGCCCCGACCTGATACGAGAAGGTGAGCCTTACTCTAATCTGGAATATGTCCTGCTACCTCTTTATATGCATCACCGCTTCCAGCTCAACTCGGCCGCCCAGAGCATTGGTGGCGCAAACTATCGCAATGCGGTGCGCGGCGATGGCCAGACGCCGTTTACCATTATTGACGGTGATGAACAGAGAGATGCGCTGAATGCAGTGTTGTCCACCTTGAGCGTAGATTTTCTCAAACTACCCGAGAATGTATTAGACCTGCTGCCCCCTGCAGCCTACCGTCACACCCAGGGTGAGTCTTTTCCAGGCCGCGCTGGCTTATTGTTCGACGCACTGGGCGCAGCGGAAGCCTCCGCCAATCTGTCCGTGCAGCAGCTGATGCATCCGGCGCGTATGGCGCGCCTGGTGACCTATGGCAGCATGGGTGATTACCCTGATCCGGAAGAAGTCGTGGATAGCTTGATTGAGCAGACCTGGGGCGCGGAGACACCGGAAGACGAATACGGTCAGCGCGTGCTCAGCGTGGTTCAACGCGTGGCCGTGGATGAGATGATTACCCAGGCCAGCAATACCGAGAGCTCAGGCGAAGTCCGCTCCGTGCTGGCCAGCCGTCTTAACGAACTCGCCAACCAGCTGGAAGAAGAGAGAAACCCAAGCGCTCACCAGGAAGGTGTGGCGGCGGATATACGACGCTGGCAACAGCGGGCAGAGAACGCGCTGCCGGAACCCGCGCTGCAAATGCCGGCGGGTGATCCGATCTAAACCAGTGCTTTATTTCGGTTGAGCTGGCTTGTAATCATGCAAGCCAGCCAGCTTATTAGAGTGCGAGGTAAGCACTGATGCTGGCATCGGACTAGAAGTCGCCAAAAACCTCAAAGCGAAGTTTCTCAGCATAGCGCGCCTCCACGATATCTCGCTTGCGCAGTGAGCCGGCAAACAGTTGATCGATATCCTCAGACACAACTTCGATGGCCTCAATCCGCTCCTCGGTGCCCTGCATCAGCTGCAGGGTTGAACCCCAGAGCGCGAGCATACGGTTGTCTATCAAACGCGCCTCGTTTTCCTTGGCCCATTCCGCGCCGATAGTGATGCCGAGTTGCTCCAGGCGCTCATCCAATTGCGCCCTGGAATCGGGCTCGGTGCTTTCAAGCAGCACCTCCTCCACATCCAGCCATCCCGTTGGGTATATCAAGGTCCCCTGATAGAACCCGAGAATCCACTCCAGGTAGGCTTGCTCAGTTTGCAATGTCTGGTTCGCGGTATCCGCGCGATAAGCTCGCAAGAAAAGTGACTGCCTTGGCACCTCTTCCGGCCAGTTGTGAATACTGGGGGTGATGCAGGATGCTAACAATAGCGCGATTGCAAATTGGTTGACTGTCTTCAAATTCATGCTACTTAGTATCACCTAGATCCTAGCGCCGAAACAAATCTGCGACCCGATCAGTCTCGGCACTAGCTTCCCTGGCCCGCGCCGCTCGCAGCATATTAGCCATACCGTAGTTGCCCTCATGGCAGGCATATTCGTAGAGCTGCGCCTCAACTTTGGTTAACGGCAACATCACTTTGATGCTGTCAGTAAAAGTTGCCGGATCCTCAATAAGAAACTCATAATCGATGGCTGCAGCACCTGCGCGAGTAAATCGTTCCATCAGTGTCTTGTGTTTGGATGAACCATAGCCCTCGAAGCTCTGGGTCAGCCCATTAAAATTTTGGGTTATCACCACCAGAGTTTCACCTTCCCAATACCCTCGGGAATCACCGGACCACAAACCGATGGCCGGATCCAGCTCTTCAGCAGCGCCAAGCTGCACCAGCCGCGCGTCATGCACCATCTCGTTCAGGATCACCACGTGGTCACGATTCTGGATAATCTGTACATTATTATTGTAGATGCTGGGCATGAGTTGCGGCCCGGCGTTGAATCCTACAATACAGCGCTCCGAAACGCCGCGATCCTCTGGACCCGCGCGTCCTATTCCCCCGATGGTGAAACGCACCGGCCGTGTACCCGCGGTATCTCGCTCCCCGCCAGGCTCATGCACAATGCCTGAAACGAGGGTAGGCAATTGTCCATTTTCAGGATGCACCACAAGAGAGGTTTGCACATTGCCAGACCCTCCTCTGTTTTCTACCCAGATATTATCGTTATAGAAAGCTTCAGCGCCGTTAGCTGAACGAATGGGCTGGCGACTGCCCAGGCGCTGGATGGGCTCCCCACGCTCGGCGTCAATTTCCTGCTGGTTAAGAAACTGGCGCTCTCCATACTCCGGCGGACGCAGCATGGACACGTCGGATGAGAAATTCCAGACACCCTGCAGGTCAGGTTGACCCCATTCGGTTAAAGGCGGCGAATAGTCTTCTGCTGCCCCGACCAAGGCAGTCATCAGGGCCAATAGAATTGATACGGACAGTCTGGAGAAAATCGACGTCATGCGAGGAATGTTAGCACGCCTCCGAATAAGTAGGCATGTGACTAATAGCGACAGACTAATAGGGGACAGATTTATTTTTTGCGAATAAAAATCTGTGCCCTTACCTTAAATATTGTCAATTTGCGCAAAGAAGTACCAGGGAGGAAGTTTATCTTCTTCTGATCCCACGTGTTCAAATCTAGAAAGTGTCAAACCCGAATCACCCGCTAGTTTTTCTATTCCTTCAGACAGGGTTTTAGCTGTTGCAACACCAAATTGAATTTCTTCGCTGTAGTATTTGATACTCTTGTGCATGGCCTTGCTTATTCTTGCATAGGGTGGATTTCCATACACCAAATCAGCAGAGAAAAAATCGACGCCCACTGTGCTTCCCTTCGGCAGAGAGGAAACCAGATTTAAAGTGTCGCGTATCGCCCCCTCCACCAAATACATAGTGACGCCTTCCCACAAAACGTAGGTCGTAAGATTGGGATCAAACCCTGAAGCAAGCAGGGCTTCCATCCAGGTTTCCTGGTTGAAATCCGTCTCTACGAAAGTCACATGATCATGAGGAACGCCCGCCGACTTTAGTGCGCCAATCTTCGAATTTAAGGTCGGCGGCATATCAACCTCAAAGCACTGGATGTCTACTACATCGGGCAAGTCGTAGCAGCGAGTGTCATAGCCTGCTCCCAACACAACAAACTGAACTGCGGGATTGTCAGTTCTGGTCAGGGATTCCTTGATGGAACGATCAAAGAAATCAGTGCGATGAGACATCATGCTCATTAGCGTAGAAGGTCGTTGTCCAGGATAGGCGAAGAAGGAACCTTTATAGCCACTAAGCTTGCTGGCAAAACCAAGGATTTCTATCAATAGAAACTTCGACAGTTTGTCGAAGGAAGGGAGGTATCCCGCGATCTTGTAAGCAGCATAATCCTGCCGAGCGCCTGCAATATGCATCATTAACCGGCTTGCATAGGGCTCATTAGCGGTTCCGGAAATGTTATGACGCACACAAATGCGTCGGATTCTCAACGTATAGTAAATCAAACCAAAAATCAGCAGTGGCGACATCAAGATACAAAGTAGAATAAAAATCAGAAAGCGCATCGCATAAACCATTAGATTGGTTTTAAGGGAATAATTGGGGGCAGATTTATTTACTGCGAATCATGCGCCTTACAACAAATCTGACCCCGATTGTTTAATCAATTCTCATTAATCAGACAAGGAAGGATGGGCATAACCGGTGGGCAGGGTCTGATCCGGATCGACACGCATACTGAGATAGGTCACCTGATCCTGTATATGACGAAAGCCATGGGGCACGCCGGCCGGAATAACCACCACGTCTCCTGGTTTGACTGTCTGCACCTGGCCGTTCACTACGGTACGACTGCCACTGGGACCAATCAGCACCAGCACGGAGCTGTTATCAGCCGGAAATTCCCGCGCATTGGATTCGTCACCGCCAGTCACCAGGATACCGGACCCCGACAGTATGTAATAAATCTCAGTGACACGGTGATGCACGATGGCATTCACTTCTTCCCCTTCCGTGCGGTTGCCAACCCGTTTGAGTATGCCTACGCCCACATTGATGTCATCGCCAATATCCACCACACGAATCTGCTGGTCGATGGTTTCGCCTAGATGTTCGAATACGGTCATGATCTCGGATTCAGGAATATGGGTGGCGTTGTCGGGCTGGGCAACTGCGCCGCCAGACATGGTTGCGCACAGAGCAGCGAATAGCGTGATCGTTGTTTTGCTTGTTTTCATTAGTTTATACCTCCAGTTGAACACCAATACTAAGCGGCTTTGCGTCGAAATACTAACTCAGGAAAGAATTTGCCAGCTGCGTTCGATAAACCAATAGCTGGCGATGCTGCCAGTGACATACAGCGGCAGCTGATACGACACTTGATGAAACCAGACCCGGTGTCGCATTAGCGTCAAACACAGGAGCACCAGCGCGATGATGGCAAGCTGACCTAACTCAATACCTACGTTGAATAGAAATAGCGCCATTAGCTGACTGTTTTCAGGCAAACCAATCTCGGCCAACGCACCGGCAAAACCCAATCCATGCAAGAGCCCAAAGGCGAAGGCAATCAAAGCGGGAAATTGCTTGATCAAAGACGGTCGATCGTTAAGGTTCTCATAGGCTAACAATACTATGCTGGCGGCGATGATTGCCTCAACCGGTGCTGAAGCAAGCGTCACGAGATCGAAAGCAGAGAGCGCGAGGGTCAAGGAATGTGCCACAGTAAAGCTTGTGACTACTTTCAGAATATCCAGCGGCTTATTCACAAAATACAGCAGCATGATGACAAACAGCACATGATCGAAGCCAAACACAAGGTGTTCCACGCCAATAGAAAGGTACACTGGTGCGCCTGGCGTAGACTCCGAGAGCTGAATGGCTGGTTCATCACCGTCAATCAAAAACTCCATGACTTCGCCATCAAGCATTTGGATACTCACCAGGGTGTCGATAAGGGTGCGCTCCAATCCCTCAATCGCAATAGACTCCAGGGCTGAAGCTTCGCAGCGCAGTTCGAATACTTCAATTACAGCGCCATCAGTCAATCCCGCCGAGACGGGTGTCGATGCGCAGTTTGTTTGCAGCTGCAGCCCCAGGTAACGCCCCTCCAGCTGCGGTTGGCGCAGTGAAGCTTCATATAGCTCAATACCAGCATCTGATTGCAGCTGGGTTAACTGGAGAAAGGCAGGTCTGACCTCATGGGCCGAACTCACCCAGGGAACAAATAGCAGACTGAGTAGTACGAAAGGTCTCACTGCGTCTCGACAATGATGCTGTAGTTTTCAAGTAGCCTATCTATATAGATATCCCTGGCATTGATCTGCTGCGCGCGCTGGTAGTCCAGCAACACCTGCTGCTGAACAGCTTCCAATGGCGTTACCTGCTCGGGATGCACAGCATTGATAAACAGCAGATGAAAACCGAATCCACTCTGCAGCGGACCTTGCCAGCGGCCGACCTCCAAACTGGCAAGCTGATCCGAAAAGCCGGCACCGAAGGTGGCATTCAGGTCCAGCGCACTGCGGTAGGCATAACTCGGATTCAGCATGGAGGACTCACCAAATTCCTGCGCCGCTGAGCCAGAGTTGATCTGGGTGAGCGCGTGCTCGGCATCCGCAAGCTGCTGAAAATACAGTTGCTGCAGGGAGTAGCGTTCGGGAAGAGTGTAATCAGCAAGATGCTGCTGGTAGAACTGTTCGAGCTGGCCAAGCTCTGGAGCCGGTTCAACCTCAGACTCTGCAATAAAGCCGATTTTTTGCACCAGGCGGCGACGCACGATCGAATCTTCCTGATCCAAACCGAGTCGCAGAGCTTCCTGATACAGCACCTCCTCCTTCACCCAGTTATCTACCAGGGCGTTTAGCTCGGATTCGGTGGCGATGAGACCGGTCTGGGTCGTCCACAGCGTCGCCAGTCGGTCTCTTAATGCGGGAGTGACAATAATCTCGCTGCGATCATTGCTGAGTCGACTGTCAGCAACAAACAGCGCCAGACCGACAATGACAAACCACAGCAGTGGTTGCTTGAATACTACAGCAGCCTTCATAAACGCGGTTTACTGCTGAACTGGCGTTACCCAGATCGGCGAGGACCAGACTCGCTCCTGGATGGTGGGCTGAAGATCCGGATTTGGCTCAACGCCAGCTCTGATAGCATCCCAGGTAGACCAGCGACAAGTTGGATTCTCCAGGCCACGGACATAATAGAAGGCGTGTTGCTCAGGATCGAAGTCCGGGTCCTGCCAGCTGGCTCGCAACTCCGCGGCCCCCACACCAGTCGATATGCTGCAGTCCGAGATATCGACACGTGCGCCGTTGTCCGAACAACGATGCGTCGCGGGATCTAATTCACCGGCGGAACAGGCAATATCATAGACTTCTTCGCGTGTTTCGCCGCCCTCAACCCAGCCCTTGATTATCTGCACCCTTTCCAGGGGAGCACTGTTAGGGTCCTTGGCGACCCAGGCGATAAAGCTTGGCGCCTCACCTTCTTGCCCCAGCAAGTCACCTCCCATAGGTACACCGCCTGCGTAGGCCTCGGACAGTAAATCCGCATCATCTACATCCGGCATATTATAGCCGCCAAAGAAGCGCACCTTCATTCTAGTACCAGAGGTGCCAAATGTCTCTTTTCTTCGAAAGGCATCATAGATGCTCTCTCGGGTATTCTCTTCTGCCCAGACGCCAGCCAGACCAGCAGCGCTCCAGGTATCGAAATAGGTGTCGGCGTATAATTCCCCATCAGCTCTAGGCTCGGGCAGAGGAACGGAGCCACGCAGGACGCCATCGGCATCACGAAGACCTACCTTGCTCCAATAGTCATGCTCTTCACCTGCATAGGTGGCGTTATGAGTATCACTGGAACCAATCACGCCAAACTTATAGGGGTTGAATCCCTCTTCTGCCTGCATCTTCAGCCCATTGAGAAAGGCCTGACGCACATAGCTGCCATTGGGTTCGCTGTACAGGGTAGTGGCGATTCGCAGCGGCATGATCTCGAAATCGGCCCATTCATCATTAGGCGACAGCGCCGGATGGGTGTCTGAGGTACCCTTGACCTGTGAAATTTCCACCAGGGGTTCGTTGCGCATGCGCTGATTAGCATAGGCATCATCCAGCGGCCTGCCATTGTTGTCGGTCAGCATGAACATGGCGCCATTGGAGCCATTTGAATTATGGGGTATTGCCAGACTCTCGATACCCTGATTCCGGTTGCTGTCCATCCAGTCCCAAAGATCCTCGGGATTGCTTGAATCCAGGCGAGAGAATGGCAAATCTGGTCCGGTGTCACCACGAAAAATCACGTTGCGATGCAGGTTGCCACTTTCGCTGCTGGTAGCAGTGTACTCATAGCCGATGAATGAGGTGAAGTTACCCGGGTCGTTGTGCCGATTAGCCGCCGCCACGATGTCATCCCAGGCGGTCTTGCGGATTTCGGGATCATTGATTTCCAGACCATCCGGGCCACGCATGAAACCCAAAATTTCCTGGAATTTGGCACCACGATCCGATGCACCACCCAGCGTATCCATACCTTCTGCCACAGGATGCTGCGAAATCTCCGTGCTGGGATCGGCCATTTCTCTTAATACACCGATATAGAACGCATGGTCGGTTACGCCATAAAAATCCAGCGGCACCTGCAGCGTCATATCGAAACCAGCGGGGTGAGTAATTGTGCCACCCTTGGCAAATTCATAGGCGTCATCTGGCGATGACGTGGTGCCGAAGATAAAGGCATCGAATGAATACATAGTGTGAACATGTAGATCACCGAAATAGGCATTGCGGTCTGAGTTGAATCCTGGGGTTCGCTCAGTCGAGGCAGGCTGGGTAGCTTCGGAGGCTATGGGGGCTGGCGCGGGAGCTTCCGGCTCAGCGGACGTCTGGCCGGTGGTTGGCGCATTGTCTGAACAGGCCGCCAGCAACAGCGTGGCAACGGGGGCAAACTGGGCGATAGACCGGAGCATGTACTTCACCTCATTGTTTTTCTTAGGATTTTTTGGACGGGTTTTGACTTACTGTCCTTCTTCTGCACTTAGCTTAATCCTATCTTCGCACCTTGTCCAAGCGCATCTTCTGAGTACCTTACAGCAAATTATTCGCCAGCCCCGCTTTCACTTCCAGGTTGAGCTGGCCATCTAGACCAGCACTACGGTGAATCGCGCTGGCTTGATAGGCCTGGTCTTGAATCATGGCGAGCATAGCCTTGCGGCTTGGGTACATGACCAGGGCGGCGGTATCCCAGAGTTCTTCCCCCTCGCCCAGCATCAGACGGCTGATCGAGCCGTTGAAAAGAATCTTGCCGCCTACCTTCTCGACATGACCCGCAGTCTCCTGAGAATAGATGCCGTAAGCCTCGGCGCCTGTGGTATCGGTAACGCGCCCATCTGCGTAGAGCGCTTTTTCTCTGAATTTGAGCAGGTTTAGCATGTAGATGGGAGTATCAGTATCCCCTTCCTGGAAACCCCGCATCTGTTCGGCATTTGGTGTTAGCGCATTCTGGACATGCATCGGCTTGTTCCTCCAATAAAGAGTTGTCAGAAGCCCAGATTACGACGGCGGGCATGAGTTGCACAACCCGCTGTTGCCAACCACCTGTTATCAACCCTTTGTTTTCAACCCTGGAGCCCACCGTGGCGATAGTCTGATCGGATTCATGGGCTGATGGCAGCGGCTGTTGGATATACCCCAAGATTTGCGCTAGTTAGTGGCTTTCTGATGCGGATTTTTCGTGCCTCCGCTAAGGCTTATCGGGCTAGTCAGCGAATTTAAACCACTGTATTTTTAACTGAACCCCAATTATTCTGAGCAACATGAAAACAATAAGAGCCAAATTATTAATCATTCTCTCATTCCTACTCGCGTTTTCGGGGGCAGCCGCCGCTCAACCGACAGACATCTCGATTACGAGGCTGGGCGATGGCCCTATCATCACGCCGGATATGGATGCCCGCATGGGCGGCAATATTCAGGGGCCATCTTTGATACGGGTGCCGGATTGGGTGGAAGACCCGTTGGGCCAGTACTACCTTTACTTCGCCGATCACCGCGGGACTTATATTCGCATGGCCTATGCCGATGACTTGGCTGGTCCATGGACCGTCCACACGCCTGGCACGCTAAGACTGGAAGACTCTTTTTTTCCTACCACTTGCCCACCCTGCTCGCTTGCCCCAGGACGCAGTGCCGCTCTCTATGCCCATATTGCATCTCCCGATGTGCATGTTCGCGAAGACCTGCAGCAAATCGTGATGTATATCCACGGCAGGGGTGAAGGCAGGCAGTTTACCCGACTCGCTGTCTCGACAGATGGCATCAACTTTGAAGGCAGGGAAGAAGACCTGGGGCGGGCCTATTTCAGGGTCATCAAACATGATGATTATTACTATGCTATGAGCATGCCCGGGTTTCTTTACCGCTCTCGCGATGGCCTGAGTAATTTTGAGAGCGGCCCCCGATTCTTCACCGATGATATGCGCCACTCGGCGCTGCTCATCAGGGACAAGCAGCTGCATGTTTTCTTCACAAATCGCGGGGATGCACCGGAGCGAATATTTCTTTCCAAAATCGAGTTAACAAACGACTGGCATAACTGGACAGCTTCAACTCCGGTCGAAGTCTTGCGGCCCGAGTACGACTGGGAGGGCGCCAATCTGCCAATAGAACCTTCCCGGGGTGGCCACATCGACGAACGGGTAAACCAGATGCGCGACCCGGCGATCTTTAAGGAAGATGGCAGAACCTACCTGCTCTACTCGGTGGCTGGTGAGAGTGGTATTGCCATAACCGAAATTGAGTTTGATTAGCGCCCGGCTCGAATATCTTGCCGCAGATCCTTTTTCCCGACATCAACTATTGAGTTCAGCACTAACGACAATTATAGGTAGGAAGAAAACATGATATTCAGGACCCTGACACTCTTGCTGACGGCAGCTGTTCTTAACAGCCTGTCAGGTCATTCGATCCAGGCGCAGATCACATTAACACCCACTCAGCACTGTCACGACTTTTCAGCCGATGCCATCGTCTCCTTCGCCGACCCGGATCTGGAAGCAGTGGTTCGCGACGCGCTGGAAATAGGACCCCAGGAATCACTAAGCTGCGGCAAAGCAGCAAGCCTCGAAACACTCATCGTCGGCACCAGTATTGAGCGCGTCGTGTATGGCGGCACGCTGCGACCGTCACCGGAAAAACCGTTTGAGAGTCTCGCTGGCCTCCAGAATCTCAGCAACCTGACCAGGCTGAATCTGATCAACCGCCTGGTTACCGACATCACACCAGTGGGCGAACTCAGCAAGCTCAAGAACCTGAACCTGCACACCAACTGGTTTAGTGATATCAGCGCACTGAGCAGGCTAACTGATCTGGAACAATTGATCATCAGCGAAAACCCAATCTCGGACATCAGTCCTTTGGCTGGACTCACAAAACTCAGGCAACTGCATGTCCATGGACTCTATCCGTATCAACTCCAGCACTATCTCGATTACAACGATGGCCGCGATCCTGACGTGGTGTTCAATGGCATTACTGACATCTCGCCCCTGGCAAACCTGACCGAGATGCGTTTGCTACGCATTCACCTCAATGCGATCTCTGACATTAGCCCCCTGGCCAATCTCACCAGACTCAACCACCTGCGCATCTACGACAATCAAATAGAAGACATTACTGCACTGTCTGACCTCGATGAACTAACCCTGCTGTGGGCACACAATAACCAAATCCAGGATATCGGCGCGCTGGCCGGCAAGCCTGGCATGCAGCAACTCAGCCTTAACGACAACGAGATATCTGATCTCAGCGCACTCAGGCAAATGGAACATCTGGAGTATTTGTTTCTCAGCAACAACCAGATTTACGATGTTTCGCCATTGCGCAGGCTACATGCCCTGCAGGCACTGCGACTGGAAAACAACAGCATCACCGACGTCAGCGCTCTGGCCGGGCTCGGCAGTCTGCGTGAATTGAGCCTGGCACAGAACTGGTCACTGTATGATGTGCGTCCGCTGTTTTTAAACGCGGGTGAGGGTGTGGAGCTGGATCTTAGATTCACCCATGTGCGCTGTTCTGACATGGATGCCTTCGAGCGACTGGGCGTAGATTTGCTCAGGGTCACTGCAATCAATGGTTCCGCCTGTGAAGGTAGACGACTCGAAGACCCCTGACCCAGAATCAGAATCAAAAGACTGGTCGATACTCATAATCGATTGGCACTAAGCATAGTCTAGCAGAGAATAAACTGTAGATAGGGATAACAAATGAATCACAACCACAACCGGCGCCATTTCCTCAAAGCCGCAGGACTAGCTATGACTCTGCCTGTGAGCAAGGCTTTCGGCCAGTCCAATCGCGCTTCAAATAGCACTAATTCTGCACCGCGGCTGACTAAGGTCACCCCTTACGTGATCAAGACACCTCCACCACAGTGGGGCGGAGGCACGTGGTTTTTCGTTAAGCTGGAGACCGACACCGGCCTGGTCGGATGGGGTGAGACTGCAGTGCTCAATGCATTTGGCGGCTTAACCGGTAGCTACAAGTTGATGATTCAGGAAGCCTTCGCGCGCTACCTTGAAGGCCGGGATCCTCTGCAACCAGAAACGCTCTATCACCGCATGGTCAGGGGCCTGACCCATCAGCATGCTGACTATGTTCGCTTCGGCATCATCAGCGCGTTCGATACGGCACTATGGGATATCGTCGGCAAACATTACGATGTGCCGGTCTATAGCCTTCTTGGGGGCGCTTACCGGGATCGCATTCGTACTTACACCTATATTTATGACACGGTGAACATGGCTGCTGGCGCAGAGACCATTCGCAACTGGACCCAGAGACCAGAGGCTCTGGCAGAACAATCCGCGCGCCTGGTGGATGAAGGCTTTACCGGTCTCAAGTTTGATCCCATTCCACAATCGCGAGACGGCGGCGCAACCGGCGCGCCCTGGGAGCTATCCCAGGCGGAATATGATCATACTGCCCGTGCCTGCGAAGCGATCAGAGATGCCGTCGGTACTCGAGCAGATATTCTCATCGGCACCCACGGACAGATCACCCCGTCGGCAGCAGTGCGCCTGGCCAAGCGCATGGAGCCCTATGATCCCCTGTGGTTTGAGGAACCGTGCCCACCGCGAAATTTTAAGGAAATGGGAGAGATTGCCAGGGAGACATCCATTCCCATAGCAACAGGTGAACGTCTGGTATCCCCCCATGAGTTTCAAAACCTGTTCGCCGAAGGGGCCTGCGCCTTCGCCCAACCTGATCTGGGCAGCGCTGGAGGCATTACCGCCTGCAAGAAAATCGCAACGCTAGCCGAGGTTAACTACGTGTTGATGGCACCCCACATCTGGGGTGGCCCATTGATTACCGCAGCGGCGATTCAGATCTGCGCCAATGTGCCAAATTTTCTGATACAGGAAAGCATCTACAAGTCAGGTGGTTTCTTCAATGAAATTATAGAGGAGCCGTTCGTTTGGGAAGATGGAGATTTCCTCCTCACAGACAGACCAGGCATTGGCTGCAATCTCGACGAAGAAGGATTGGCCCGTTATGCCGTTTAGCTTAGCAACTAGCTGCAGCACTTGTTGTCTTGCAGGAGCACACGGGGATGCTTAAGTGGATCGCTGATCTCAAGCCGGCATTTATTAGCACAACAGTTTTAAGAACGGCTTGCTTCCTTTCCTTCGCCTTTGCGTGTCCTGCTGTCCATGGACAGTTCATGAATGAGGACGCACCTTTAGTACCAGCTCCACCCCTGGTCACTAACGGCGCTGCATTCTCGAATTGGGAACACCAGGTCGGAGAATTTATCATTGCATGGCAAGGCAACAGCCTTGCGAATGCGCAGCTGGCAATTAGCACCCTCGACCAGACTGACAATGCTAAATGGCTGAGTATGCCAGGAACTGCTTTTGTTCTCGCGGCAACTGCAAGCGCCGATGCACCAAGTGGCACAGGCTATTCCCATCTCATCGAAAAGGTTAGCGAACACTGCAGCGGTCACAGCGTTGAAAGCAGCAGCTTGATCAACGGCACCCTTGTCATTAGTGGCATCCTGTCTTGCGGTAATGTCGGCGGTGTTCCCTATGACCTGTCTCTTTCCGAAGTTGGCGCAGGTCAACTGCAGTTTGATCTCAGGGTAGATAGCGACAGTATTGGCAGAACTGGATTGCTGTTTGGGTCAAATCCGGAAGAGCGGGTGTTCGGCTTTGGTGAGCAATTCAGCGCGTTCGATTTCAAAGGCAAACGCATTCCAATCATGGTCGATGAACAAGGATTATCCCGCGGAGCACAGCCTCTCACTGACTGGTTTGACAGCCGCAGCATTAGCGCAGCGGGCGAATGGTACTCCACCTATGCACCGATCCCGCACTTCATCACAACAGACCTAAGGTCGATGATGCTGGAGAATTCCGACTACTCTGTAATCGACCTGCGCGAAGACGAGCAGATCACGATGCTGACCTACTCAAACCAGCTGCTCGCCAGGCTGATTGTCGGTGCCACACCGCTCGATCTGATTGAGCGCTACACGAGTTACTCAGGTCGCATGCGTGCGCTCCCCGAATGGTCCACAAAGGGCCTGATTCTTGGCATTCAGGGTGGCAACGAGAGAATTCTGGAGGCCACAAAAAAACTGCTGGATGAAAACGCCATACTTTCGGCAATGTGGATGCAGGATTGGCAGGGCCAGCGCCAGGTAGCCCAGGGCTTTCGCTTGTGGTGGAACTGGGAACTCGACCAGGCGCGCTACAGCCGCTGGCAGGACATGGTCGGCAGCCTGCGCGCAGACGACATACGCGTGATGGGCTATATCAATCCTTATTTCCATGATGTGGAAACCTCCGGCAAAGGCTCGTACCGACGAAGTCTCTATCAAGAAGCACGTGACCTCGGTTATTTGATTCGAAAAACTGATGGCACTCTGGCGACTACTGGAGGCGCGAGTTTTTTAGCTTATGTCATCGACGTTACCAATCCCGATGCCAGGGAGTGGATGAAAGATGTTATAAAAGAAGAAATGCTCGGTATAGGGCTTTCCGGATGGATGGCTGATTTCGGCGAAGCGCTGCCGCTGGACGCTGAACTCTACGCCGGCGGCCCGCCCACCGAAGCCCACAATCGCTACCCGGAATACTGGGCCACCCTGAATCGCGAAGCGATTGAGGAAGCTGGCATGGGGGATGAGGCGCTATTCTTCATGCGAGCTGCGTTTACCCGGAGTCCCGGTGCCAGCACATTATTCTGGGCCGGGGACCAGGCCTCCAATTGGGATAACTACGATGGCATCAAAACCTCTGTCACCGCGCTGCTGACCAGCGGGCTATCAGGCTTCGCGTTCAACCACAGTGACGTGGGTGGCTGGTTGTCACTGGATGGTGATGAAATGGGGGCTCCTGTTTCCATTCGGCGCAGTAAAGAACTGATGCTGCGCTGGATCGAACTCGGCGCCTTCCAGGCAATCTTCCGCACCCATGAAGGGCTGCGGCCGTTTTGGGCGCATCAGTTCGACACTGACCAGGAAACACTTGAACACATTGCGCGTTTCTCAAATGTCTACAACGCCTGGCACGATTATCGGCGAACTCTGGTGAGCGAAGCGGCTGAAAAAGGCTGGCCCTTGGTGCGTCACCCATTCCTGCATTATCCGGATGATGTTGCATTCTGGGCGCTCTCCTACCAGCAATACCTAATTGGAGACGAGCTCTGGTTCGCGCCGGTATTGGATGAAGGAGTAGATGAGGTTGATATTCGGCTGCCGGCAGGCAATTATGTCCATGCGTTCACGGGTGAAACCTATCAGAGTACAGGCGCGGAGAGTCCGCTTAGTATTCCAGCACCCATAGGCACACCGGCGGTGCTCTATAGACAAGGCTCTGCCATTGGAGAACAATTCAGAAACAATCTGATCGAGAGAAACATCACAGAATTAAACTAAAGCCGTCGCCTAACCTGGAACCTGGTATGGCGAACAATAAACGCGAACCGTAGTGGAGAGCTTCAATGACAATAAGAAAAACCACCCTTTCTGCCTTTATCTATCCAACAATTGCATTCACTGCACTTGCCTGGTCCTCTCATGGCCTGGGTCAACAGGGCACCACAGTAGACGATGGCGACTGGAACACCTACTACGGTGGTGACTGGGCCCATCGCTATTCCCCGTTGGATCAGATCAACGCGGATAACGTCAGCGAACTGGAACTGGCCTGGTCATTCTCTACCGAGAACTTCGGCACCACGGTCGACTACGCGAATCCCTCCACACCGCTGGAAATCAATGGTGTGCTCTATGCCAATATCGCCAACACCCGCAATGTGGTGGCGCTGGACGCTACCAGCGGTCAGGTGCTGTGGCTTTATCGCTATGATGAGGGCGATCGCTATGATGAGGCGCCGCGCAAGGGCCCAGGCCGTGGCGTGGCCTTTTACGGTAATGGTGACAAGCAGCGCGTAATCGATATCTCGCCGGGCTATCAGATGGTTTCGCTGGATGCGGCGACAGGGGTTCCCGATCCAGACTTCGGAGACAATGGCGTTGTTGATCTCTTCGTCGGCCTACGCAACGCCGATGATCCGCGTTTCCCTTATCCCGATATCGGCATCTCAGCACCACCGTTCATCATGAACGACGTCATCGTGGTCGGCGCGGCGCACCGCACCGGCGGCAGACCCCGGGCAAAGTACAACACCAAGGGTGATATCCGCGGCTTCGATGTGCATACCGGTGAGCTCTTGTGGACTTTTCACACCATTCCTGCGGCTGGCGAATATGGTTACGAATCCTGGCTGAGCGGTAACGACGTGACCGGCAACTCGGGTGTCTGGGCACCCATTTCCGGCGATGCCGAACTCGGCCATGTCTATCTTCCTGTTGAAGACCCCACCGGGGATTACTATGGTGGTGACCGCCATGGCGACAACCTGTTTTCCAGCGGGATTGTGGCAGTGGATGTGAGAACCGGCGAACGGCAGTGGCACTATCAGTTCATTCACCATGATATATGGGACTGGGATGTGCCAAATGCACCCATCATTGCGGACCTGCCGAATAGGCGCAAGATTGTAATGTCGGTAACCAAGCAGGCCTGGATTTATGCCTTCGACCGCCTGACCGGTGAGCCGATCTGGCCAATTGTGGAACGTCCGGTTCCACAGGGGGACGTGCCCGGCGAATGGTATTCGCCAACCCAGCCTTTCCCCACGCACCCTGCGCCTTTCGATCGCCAGGGTTTCACCGAAGATGACCTGATTGACTATACGCCAGAGCTGCGCGCCATGGCGCTAGAGGCAGTGCAGGATTTTCGTCTCAGCGAGACGATCTATACACCACCTTCATTGCAGGATCACCCCGACGGCACCCGTGGTTTGCTGAGCCTGCCCTCCTCCACTGGCGGCGCTAACTGGGAGCACTCGGCCTTCGATCCTGAAACCGGGATCGTGTATGTGCCTTCACGCACCCAGCTGCAGGTGCTGGCATTAGCCAAGAATCCTGATTCTGACATCGACCTGAGCCAGGGATTCGGCGTGCGAGCGCCCCGCATCCAGGGGCTGGAAATAGTTAAACCACCCTATGGGCGCGTCACCGCCATCGACATGAATAGTGGCGAACACCTGTGGATGATCGCTAACGCCGACACCCCGGAGCGCATCAAGAATCATCCTTTGCTCGAAGGTGTTGATGTACCCAGAACCGGCATTCCCACGCGCTCCGGCGTACTGGCTACCAAGACACTGTTATTCGTCGGAGAAGGCACCGGCGGCGCTGGCGCCAGCCCAATCTTTCGCGCCATTAACAAGGACACCGGTGAGATAATCTTTGAGCTGGATCTGCCGGATAACCAGACTGGCCTGCCTTTCACCTATGAACACGATGGCAAGCAGTACCTGGCCATGTTTGTCGGCGGTAGCGGCAGCCCGGCTCGCCTTGTGGCCTACGCGCTGCCCTAGCATCCCCTAGATGCTGAAGACTGCGCAGCCAGACCTGAACCGCGCCGAATTACCAGCCCAGGCCATTGCAGGCAAGCGGCTACAAATATGGTGATGTTTGAAGTTTAGGATCTGGCTGCAGCAGACTCCTTGGTTCGGGAAGCTGGCGGCAGGATTGTGAGCGGTGTGCTGACAATGGACGATGGCGAAGCTTTCTTCGCGCGCGATCTGGATGGCAAGAGCTTGGCTTTCAAGATCTACCACAAGAATCGTTTTTCATATCACGAAACTTTTCCGACAACTCGACCCAGACTGACAACGCAAAGTTTGCTTTGACTGACCAAGTCAATCGCATAGATATTTTCATACTCTTAATTATAAAATGAGACCTGGCGCTACTATTTTGCCTAAATGCTTTCGTCTAATAGTCAATGACTCAAAAGAAGAACAAGCAAACAACACCCCCTCGGCGCCAGTTCCTGGAACAACTTGGCGGCATTGGCGGCAGCGCGGCGGTGTATCAGGCCATGGTGGCCATGGGTCTGCTGGTTCCCGGAGACAGCAAGGCTGCTACCAATAAAGCTAACTGGCAGGAGAAATCGGCCCTTTTCGCCAGCGGCCCCAAACCCAGCGTCGCCGTGCTGGGTGCAGGAATCGCCGGACTTTGCGTGGCCTATGAACTCAAGAAAGCGGGTTTCCCGGTCACGGTAATCGAACCGAGAGACAGGCCTGGCGGGCGCAGCCACACCCTGCGAGCAGGTTCAGTTCTGCAGGAGACCGACAGTCAACAGGTTTGCGGCTTTGCCAGTGGCGAAGACATGTACTTCAACGCTGGCCCGGCGCGCATCTCGCAACACCATGCCAACCTGCTGAATTACTGTAGTGAGTTAAACGTGCCGCTACAGGCCTTCGTCAATGATAATCGCGGCGCCTATATTCACAGCGCCTCTGCCTTTGGCGGTAAGCCGGTGCGGGCCCGTGAGGTCATCGCCGCTATGCGCGGCAATATCTCCCAGCTGCTGGCCAAATCCTTAAACGCTGGTGCGTTGGATGACGAATTCACAGCCGGCGAACGCGCCTTTGTGCTTGCAGTGCTTAAAGACCATGGTGCGCTCAATGATTTTTT
>MDSV01033820.1_pt1 | contig 22890 bp, 22 predicted proteins | sample 810851 | NCBI WGS metagenome assembly MDSV01 (sample SAMN05326640, study PRJNA326480) | marine metagenome | isolation source: seawater | place: Atlantic Ocean: North East | collected 2012 | reverse complement strand
GAAAATCTTTGTTGAAAAAAGTTGTGAATTTTATTCAAGATTTAAAAAAACTAAATTTTTAGTTATAAGACATTCAAATATTTATGGACCTCATGATAAGTTTGACTTAAATAAATCTCATGTTTTTGGTGCAACCATAACTAAAATCATGAAAGCAGATAAAAGTATTGAGGTTTGGGGAAAGGGCAATGAAAAAAGAGATTTTTTATATGTGGGGGATTTAATAAATTTTATCCATGTAGCGATAAAAAAACAAAAAACATTTTTTGAACTTGTAAATGTTAGCTATGGAAGGTCAATTTCAATTCGAGAATTAGTAGAAAAAATAATAAAAGTTTCAAATAAAAAAATAGATATTATCTTTAATAAAAATAAACCAAATATAAAAACAAACATTTCACTTTCAAATAAATTAGTTAAAAGAAAATTTAATTGGAAGCCCAAAACAAATATTGAAATTGGAATTAAAAAAACTATAGATTGGTATAAAAAAAAATATTAATTTTATGAAAAAAGCGTTAATTATAAGTGGAAATTTAGCTCAAGATCATGAGTTTATTTATCCCTTCTATAGACTTCTAGAGGATGAATTTACAGTGGATGTTTGCATGAATGAGGGCACTAAAGTAAAAGGTTTTTTAGGTACTGATCTTCCGCCAAACAAGGAGCATCCAGTATTGAAAATAGAAGAAATCAAAACTGATGATTATAATTTATTAATTTTACCAGGCGGTGTTAAAGCTATGGAAAAGGTTAGACAAAATAAGAATATAATTAATTTTATTTCAAATTTTTACAATGAAAATAAAGTTATAGGATGTATTTGTAGTGGTGCGCAACTTTTAATTTCTGCAAAAATAGTTAAAGGTAAAAAAATTTCAGGTTATTATAGCATGAAAGATGATATCATTAATGCTGGGGCAGAATATGAAGATCTTCCTGCTGTAATTGATCAAAGAATTATTACTACAGCACATTACAAGGATTTAGGTCCTTGGATGAAAGCAGTTTTAAGTGAATTTTATAAGCATAATTCTTAATGAAACCGAATGATATCCCTGAAAATTACAAAGTTATAAAACCCTGGGGATCTGAATATACAATTTATAAAAATTTAATAACAAGTACAAAACTTTTAAATTTAGAATATAACAAAAGTACATCTCTACATTGCCATCCATTAAAAAAAACTGGTTTTATTTTAGTTAATGGTAAAGTTGATATTAATCTTGGATTTTATAATACTAAAAAATTAGAATCTGTTTCTAGAATAATGATAAGGCCAGGCCTGTTTCATTCAACAAAAAATTTATACAAAGAAACAGCTACAATTCTTGAGATAGAAACACCTATTGATAAAGATGACCTAGTTAGATTTAAAGATGAGTATGGTAGAGAAAATAAACCTTATGAAAATAAAAATTCTATGGTTAAATTGGATAAAAATGACCCTGTTTTTGAGGATCCAAAATTAAATGAGAGAAAAACTTACACAGTTAACGGAGTATTAATTGCAATTTGTAAAACAAACAATATTGATAGTTTAAAAAGTTCTAGAAAAGACTCCATCTTTGCTGTGCTTGAAGGAGGATTAGTTAGTAATGATAATAAATATGTTTTATCTCCAGGAGATATAGTTGGGATGGAAACAATAGAAAAATTAACAGAAGTGTTTAAAATAAATAATTATATTACTTATTTAAATATTTAATGAATCTAAAAATAAATTAATGAAAAATAAAGAATATCTTTGGGAAGTATTTAAAAAAACCTCAATTAGTAGAAATTTTGAACTTAAAGTTTTTGAATATGTAAAAAATAAAAAAATTAAATTGCCTACTTATTTATCTGCAGGACAAGAAACAATTAGTGCTTCATTATCTCAAATTTGTACTAAAAAAAAAATTAACCCTTTAATCTTTGGTCAACATAGGTGTCATTCAATATATTTATCGTTTGGTGGTGTATTAGATAAATTAATTTTAGAGCTTTTGGGAAGTAAAAATGGTTGTACGTATGGCATGGGGGGATCTGCATCCATTCACAGTAAAAAAATTAAAATGTATGGTCATGATGGTCACATGGGAACACAAGTCCCAATTGCCACAGGTGCTTGTTTTGAATCTAGAAAGCCAACTTTAGTTTTTATGGGTGACGCTTCTGCTGAGGAAGATTATGTTCTTGGTGCTTTAGGATGGGCTTCTACTAAAAAATTACCAATATTATTTATTGTTGAAGATAATAATCTTTCCATTTTAACTGAGAAGAAAATTCGACGTAATTGGAATATGCATGAAGTTGCAAAATCATTTAAAATGAAAGGTTATAATATAAGTGATGATCCAAAAGAAATTTTAAAGTACCAAAAATATTTTTTTAAAGAGCCAATGTTACTAAATATAAATACAAATCGTCTTTTTTGGCACTCTGGAGCAGGAATTGATTCAGATAAAATTTTTGATAGATATAAATCACTGAGTAGACTATTTGGTGATAAATCAATTGAATATGATTTAAAAATTAAAAACTTTATAGAAAAAAAATGGAAAAAGATTTACGAACAACTATAAAAGAAATTATAAGAAGCCATCTTAAAAGCAAAAAAGGTAAAGTTTTTGGTCAATGTTTAACAGCTGTTGGCTGGGTAGGAGGCACTTTGCCAGAGCTATATGAGAAAGATGGAATGGTTGAAGTTTCAATGGCTGACGTGGCTGATGGTGGATTTGTAGTTGGTGCTGCTTTGATGAAATCTAAACCAATATATGTAATTAGATATCAAGGATTTAATTGGTACAATTGTCCAATGATTGTCAATTATGCTTGTAAATCAAATGAAATTTGGAAAGTCCCTTGCCCGATATTCGTAAGAGGAATTGGAATGGAAGGAGGTATAGGGCCTGTAGCTGGTTCATCACATCATTCTTTATACTATAGAATGCCAGGTATAAAAATAGCTAGCCCTATGACACCTAAAGAATACAAAAAAGTATATAATTCATTTTTGAAAGATGAAAGTGTATATTATGTTTCCGAACACAGAGGAAGTTATGCAAATAAAAGTGAGATTTCAAATATTTACTTTGAAAAGCCAGATTTAGTAATTTTTGCGATTTCTATCACCAGATTTGAAGCTAAGAAAGCTTCTCAGATTTTAAAAAAAGATGGAATTAAAGCTTCGTTAGTAAATATATTATGGTTAAAACCAACTAAAATTTCAAATAAAAGTATTGAGAATTTAAAAAATTCTAAACACGGTGGTCTTGTTTTGGATGATGATTATGTTAACGGTGTCGCCAAATCTATCGCCAATGATTTAAATTTGAAAACAAATAAAAATGTTAATGTATTAGGGTTGAAAGACAGAACTGCGGGAACGGGAAGAAATTTAGACAATTTGCCACCAAATGCTATTGAAATAGTAAAATTAATAAAAAAAATAATTAAATCAAAATGAAAAATATTTTTAGAGGTAAGAATATCTTAATTGCTGGTGGGACTGGAATGGTAGGAATACCATTAACAAAAAAATTACATAATTTAGGTGCAAATATATATATCGCTTCGTTAGATAAAATTAAAAAAGATCAACAAAAATTAGTTCGTAAATTTTACAAGATAGATTTAATTAATGTAAATAATTGTATTAAGGTTACCAAAAAAATGGACATGGTATTTAACTTGCTTGGTGTTACTGGATCGCCACAAATAAATTATTCAAATCCAGGTAGTTTTATGATGTCAAATTTATATTGTGCAGTTAATCTTTTGTATGCAAGTCAAAAAAATAATGTAAAAAGATACTTATACACGAGCACTTATGGTGTTTATGGTAAATCTTTAAAAATGAAAGAAGAAAACGTTTGGAAAACTTTTCCATCAGAGCATGACAAATATGCTGGATGGGCCAAAAGAATGGGAGAACTCCAAATTGAGGCTTACCAAAAAGAATATAATTTTGACGGATTATACATTGTAAGACCTGCAAATATATATGGTCCAAATTTAAATTATAATCCTAAGAATTCAATGGTAGTTGCATCATTAATTAAAAGAATTTTGGACAATGAAAATCCACTTAAGGTATGGGGGGATGGCTCGAATATTAGAGATTTTATTTACTGTGATGATGTAGCTTCAGCAATGATTAATGTTGTGAAAAAAAATATAAAAAAACCAATTAATATTGGTAGTGGAAAAGGTGTTTCTATTAAACAACTTGTGAAAACAATTGTTAATTCTAAATTTGTGAAAAACAAACCTAAGATTGTTTATGATGTTAAAAAAAATAGTGGAGATAAAAAAAGAGTTTTAATTACTAAATTCGCAGAAAAAAATGGAATAATTAATAAAACATCATTAAAAGATGGTATAGATCAAAGTATTTTATGGTATTTAGAAAATAAAAAATTTATTAATAATTTCAAATACAATCAATTTAAGAAAAAAAAATAAAGTTTGTACTAAATGATAATTTGTAGAACTCCATTAAGAATCTCTTTATTTGGAGGTGGTACAGATTTTGAAGAATGGTTTAATAAGAACGAAGGCGTTGTAATATCCATGGCAATAAATCAATATTGTTATGCAACTTTAAGAGAAATACCTGATATTCATCCATTTAAATACAGACTAAGATATTTTAAAAATGAATTTACCAAGTCAATTAACCAAATAGGACATAAAAGTATAAAGGCTGTTTTAAAAAACTTTGATAAAAGAAGAAAAAGCCTAGAGCTAATACATAGTGCTGACTTACCTGCACTTTCTGGGTTGGGATCAAGTTCTGCATTTACAGCTTCATTAATTAATTTAATTTATACAAATAACCATGAACAAATTTCAAAAAGAGAATTAGCAAATAAATCTGTCTATATAGAGAAAAAAATTCTTAAAGAAAGTGTTGGATATCAAGATCAATTTGCTAGTTCATTTGGTGGTTTTAACATAATTAATTTTTCAAAAAAAAAAATATCGGTTAATCCTATAAATATTTCACAAGATAAGATTAAAAAATTATTAGACAATATGGTACTGTATTTTACTGGTCTTCAAAGACACGCACAAGTAATTGAGAAAAATAAAATAGAGAATCTAGATAAAAATGAGGATTTTCTTAAAGAAATATACAGTAACGCAATTCAAGCTAAAAATATTTTATATTCAAAAAAAAAATCATTTTTGCCTGAAATAGGTAGTTTGTTACATAAATCATGGGAACTAAAAAAGAAATTATCTCCAAAAGTTTCAAATAAAAAAATTGATAAACTTATCAACTTTGGATTAAGAAATGGTGCATCTGGTGCCAAGCTTTTAGGAGCTGGTGGTGGAGGATTTATTCTTTATCTAACTAATAATAAAACTCAAAAAAAAAAATTAATAGGAAAACTATCAAAATTTAAAATAATTAATTTTAAAATTGATGAGTTGGGAAGTCAAATTTTGTATAGAAATTAATGTAACGAATTTTACAATGATTAATTAGTATATTTTTAAAAAACATAATAAAAAAAAATTAATTAGATAAATAATGAAAATTGGATTTTGGTGTAGAGAGGATGAGTTATTAAATAATTTTGTATTTCTAAATAATGGTTTGGATGCTTCATATAACCATGCAGAAAACTACTGGCATAACTTTTATCTTTATTTAAAAAATAAAAACCATGAAATTATTTCTATAGACCAAGTCGAAAATATAGATAGTTTAGATTGTGTAGTATTTTTAGATTTTCCAGCAGGGAGAATTACTAAACTAGCTAAAAAAGCTTTATCTCACCGTAGAAAAATTTTAATTGCATTTGAAAATGAAGTTGTAGTTAAAAATAATTGGATAAAAAAAAACCATGATTTATTTGACATAATACTTACGTGGAATGATGATTTTATAGATAACAAAAAATATTTTAAATTAGTATATCCTGTTTTAAGCCAGCATAAGAAATTATATGATTTTATTCCATTTATAGATAAAGAAAACTTATCATGCATGATATCATGGAAAAAAATTTATAATAATCAGAACGAAACACAATCTATAAAAAAAAATATTATTAATTATTTTGAAAATAATAATTTTTCAAATGATTTTCATCTTTATGGGCCTAATTGGAATGAAAAAGTATTTAGTTATTCTAGTTTTTTTAAATTTTTAAATTACCCAAGATTTAAGCTGCTAAGAAAATTTTTGTTACGAAATAAATTATCTACCTGGAAGGGAATTTCAGAAGATAAACAAAAAACCATAAGTAATTATAAATTTGTTTTTTGTATTGAAAATGGAATAAATTATAATGGCTATTTTACTGATAAAATTTTTGAATGTTTTTATTCTGGAACAGTACCTATTTATTTAGGAGCTTTAAATGTAAAATTATATATCCCTCAAGAATGTTATATAGATTATAGGAAATTCAAAAACATACGTGATCTTCACGAGTTCTTACTAAATATAGATCTTAAAACTTATGAAAAATACATTAGTAATATCTCAAGTTTCCTAAAAAATAATAATAATTCAATATTTACATATAAATATTTTAACGAGACCGTGCTAAATTCTATTGATTCTTTAGTAAAAAATAAATTTTAATTATAACTTGAAAACCATTGAAGAAATTTTTTTAATCCTTCATTAATTGATGTTCTTGGTTTGTAATTTCCTATTTTTTTTATCATATTTATATTTGCATATGTACGCTCCACATCTCCTTGCTGCATACCTCTAAAATTTTTCTTTGATTTAAGATTAAAATTTTTTTCGAAAAATTTAATAATATCCATTAACTTTACAGTTTTATTGTTTCCAATATTATAAACAATAAATGGTGCATGACTTGTATTTGCACTCATATTTTTATTTTTATTACTTTTAGTTTGCTTAGGTATTTTTTTATATAATTTTAAAATACCCTCAACAATATCATCGATGTAAGTAAAATCTCTAAACATTTTTCCATAATTATTGATATTTATTTTTTTTCTATTTTTTATAGCTTTCGCAAATATATACATTGCCATATCTGGTCTTCCCCATGGACCATAAACAGTAAAAAATCGCAAACCAGTAGTTGGTAAATTATGTAAATGACTGTAGCAGTGTGCCATCAATTCATTACTTCTTTTCGTTGCAGCATAAAAACTTATTGGATGGTTTACTCCGTCAGTTTCTGAAAATGGAATTTTTTTATTAGCACCATAAACACTAGAGCTACTTGCATAAAGCAAATGTTTTACTTTGAATATTTTACAGTTTTCTAAAATATTCAAAAAACCTGTAATGTTGTTATCTACATAGGTTTGTGGATTCAAAATCGAATAACGAACTCCTGCCTGTGCAGCTAAATTTATTACATATTTGAATTTGTATTTTTTAAATAAACTATTTATTTTTTTAAAATTTCTTAAATCAACTTTATAAAATGTAAAATTTTTATATTTTTTAAGCTGATCTAATCTTTTTCTTTTTAATTTGATATCATAGTAATTGTTAATATTATCTATTCCTATTACATGTTTTTTTTGTTTTAGAAGAGCTTCACAAGTATGCATACCTATAAAACCAGCGGCCCCAGTGACTAATGTTTTCATTTGATATTTGTTTTAAGCAGTATATATAAAAATTCTAATAACATGACTATAATAAAAAATAAGCTAACACAAATGATTTTAGTTGGTCTTTTGTTTGCGTTAATTTTAGGAGTATTTAGTTATTCTGCAAAAAATTTTATCATTACAGAAAAAACTAATTATGAAAGACAAGTAATTATTATTGATGTCCATTATGATAATAAAATACATGACTATTTAAACAAACTAAACGAAATAGGTTATCTTGATAGAACTTTGGTATTAAGTCAGGAATTTTTCAAATCTTTTAATTATATAAAAACTAGATATAAAAGTGATCAAAAGCCAAATATTAACTGTTTTGATTTTTCAATGAATTTGATTGATAGTTCAATATTTATAGAAACCTCAATATATCCTGTATTTGATCAAAAACTGATGGATGAATGTTTGCAGAATTTATTTGATCTCACTTTTATTAGGTTAAAAGAAAAATTAGACATTTTCAATTACAATTTAATATCATTAACAAATACTCAATTAGGACAAGTATTATCAGATGAAGTGAAATTAAATGAGGAAAAAATCAACACAGCACAAAAAGGTATTTTTAAAATAACCAAAAAAATCTGTGATGATTTAGATAACATATTAAAACAATTTGATTTTGGTTTAGATGGTAAAATTAAATTAAATGATACTTCTACTGATTATGAGGAAAGTTTTTTATCTGTGTTTACCATGCAGCAGAACCTTATTGCTGCGAAGCAATATTGTTTATTAAATGACGATAAGGTAAAGGGAAACAGTTTACCTTATAAAAAAAAAGAGTTTCTGCTTAAATTGAAAGAATTCAATGAACAAATATCAGATACTGAATTCGAAGAGATTTATAAGGTAGAAAAAAAATATTCAAGTATTAATAATAAACCCAATAGATATCTCTCTACAAAAAATATTGTTTTAACATTTTCAATTTTTGGTTTTATTTTTGGAGCCTTACTGGTTTACAATTTTGGATCCTCTAAAAATAAGAATGAGTAAAAAAGAGAATTGTTTAGTATGTCCGTCATGTAGAGTTTCTGAAATAAGTTTAAAGGATAACAAATTTTTTTGCAAAAATTGTAACTTATTTTATAAAGTTAAAGATGGATATCCTATATTAATTAACTTTAATCTTGAAAATGTCTTAATAAAAGAAAACGATATTAAAATTAAAAAAAAAAAAAAAAAAAAAAATTTATTTAAATCTAAAATCTTAAATTTTTTGTATGGAGTTTCAAAAGTTACAGAAAATAATGTATGTAATTTTTTAGAAAGATTAAACAACTATCAAAGTAAAAAAGTTTTAGTTATAGGTGGTGCCACAAGAGGTTCTGGTACTGAAAGTTTGTGGCAAAATGATCAGGTAGATATAACTAGTTTAGATTTAGTTGGAACTGATAATGTTGATTATATTGCTGATGCACATTATTTACCTTTTAAGGAGGATACATTTGATGGCGTTTGGATTCAGGCAGTTTTAGAACATGTAGTTTCACCTGATATAGTTGTCAAAGAGATTTTTAGGGTTCTTAAAAACGATGGATTAATTTATTCAGAAATTCCATTCATGCAGCAAATTCATATGGGTAAGAACGATTTTACAAGATACACAGCATCTGGACATAGATTTTTATTTAAAAGATTTGAGACAATAAATGTTGGCGTAAATGGAGGTCCCGGTACATCGCTGTCATGGTCTCTAAAATATTTTATATGGTCTTTTACAAATGAAAAGATAGCAAATATTTTAACTATCATACCTTTTTTTATATTAAGAATATTTGATAAGTTTTTATCTGAAAGAGCATCTTGGGATAGTTCATCAGGATATTATTTTTTTGGAAAAAAAAACATTAAGTATAAATTTGATAAGGAAGAGCTAAATCAAATTTATAAAGGAAGACAAGTCTAAATTATTTTAACAAATGAAAATAATTTTTATCTTACCAGATTTAAGAGCAGGTGGCGCAGAAAAAGTATGTATTAATTTAGCAACTGATTGGATTACTAAAGGTCATAATATTACTTTTGTGTTAATGAATAAAAAAGGTGAATATTTAAAAAATATTTCAAAAAAAATAAAAATAGTATCTTTGAAAAAAAAAAAATTAAGGGAAATTTTTTTTCCTCTCCTAGATTATTTAAAAAAAAACAAACCAGATATAATATTATCACAAATGTGGCCTTTGACCTCGATAACAGTTTTAGTTTGGTTAGCTAGTTTTAAAATAGGTAAGCTTTTTTTAGTAGATCATGTTCATCTTTCATCTTCGGTTGAAAAAGAAATTTTTTTTCCCAAAAAAATTTTTAAATTAATAATAAAAACGACTTATTTATTTGCTAATAAGATTGTTGTGGTTTCAAATGGTGTAAAAAGGGATTTAGTGCAAATAAGTAATAAATTAGAGAAAAAAATAAAGGTAATTCATAATCCATTAATTAAAAAAAAAAAAAAATAAAATTAAAAATAAGTTATCCCTAAGAAAAAAGATTTGGGGAAAAGATACCAAATATTGTATTTTGAATGTTGGAAGTTTAAAAATTCAAAAAGATCATCATAATTTAATTGAAGCTTTTTCAATGTTAAAATTTCATAAAAATTGTAAACTTTTAATAATTGGTAACGGGCCACTCAAAAATAAATTAAAAAAATTTATGAACTTAAAAAAATTGAATAATGACATAAGTTTTATAAATTTTAAATCAAACCTTCAAAAATATTATGAAACTGCAGACTTATTTGTTTCATCTTCTAAATGGGAAGGTTTCTCAAATGTTATAGCTGAGGCATTAGGATATGGTCTTCCAGTTGTTTCAACCAATTGTAAAAGTGGTCCATCAGAAATTTTAAAAAAAGGAAAATATGGTGAATTGGTCCCAATTGAAAATTCTAAAAAATTAGCTTTAGCAATACAGAACAGTCTACAAAAAAAACATGATAAAAGTTTATTAATTAAAAGATCTGAGGATTTTTCAGTAAGTAAGATTTCAAATAAATATTTAAAATTAATTAAAAATGAGAAATAAAAACTGTATTATTTGTAATAAAAAAAAATTTACTTTAGCATTTCCTTTTGAGACTCACTTTAATGGTAATACTTTCCACTACAAGAAATGTTTAGGTTGTAAATTTGTAAAAATATTTCCTTACCCTAGTAAAAAAGATTTAGAGAAATTATATGATAATAAATCTTATCACTTAAAATTTTACTCAAACATAGAAAATAATGAATATAGAGAGTCAGTAAATTATCTTAAAAGATTTTTAAATTATAAAATAAAACTTTTAGATTTTGGTTCAGGAAATGGCCAATTTATTAAAGAGATAAATAAAATCCATAAATGTTATGGTGTTGAATATAACCAGGAAACTATAAAACAGTTAAAAAAACGATTTAAAAATGGAAGTTTTTTAAACAATAAAGAAATTAACAATAAAAAATATAATAACTTTTTTGATGTAATTCATTTAGGTGATGTTTTGGAGCACGTAATTGGTCCAGATCATTTATTAATAAATTTACATAAAAAAATTAAAAAGAATGGTTTAATGTACATAGAAGGCCCAATAGAAAGAAATTTTAGTTTAGTTAACCTTTTAATAATACTTTTTGGAAATATTAAAAGACTCTTAAGGGTAGATTTTAAAAATGATTTTAAACCTTATCACTTATATTTCTGTAATTTTAGAAATCAATTAATGATGATTCAAAAAATAAATAAATTTAAGATAATACATTATAAAATTTATGAAACTGGCTGGCCTTATAATTCTGGTGGATATTTTAAACAAAGCATAGCTTTAGCAGCAATATTTTTTTCAAAACTAAATTTTTTTGGTTTTAAAATTGGCAACAGATTTAGAATTATTTTAAAAAAAAAATGAAAAAAAAAAAATTTGAACATTTATTTATAACTTATGATGGCTTGTTGGATCCTTTGGGAAGAAGTCAAATTATTCCATACCTAAAGTCGATTGCAAAATCTAATAGAAAAATAAAAGTTATAAGTTTTGAAAAAAATAAAAATATTAATTTTAAAAAAATAAATCCTGTTAAACAAGATTTGTTAAAAAGCAACATACTATGGAAATATAATAAATTTTCAGAGAATTATGGAAAAATTGGAAAAATTTACGATTTAATTAAAATGTTTTTTTTTTCGTTATATTTAGTTATAAGCAAAAAGATTAAGATAGTTCATTGCAGAAGTCATGTTCCAGCTATAGTTGGATTTTTTTTAAAAAAAATTTTTAAAATTAAATTAGTGTTCGATTTCAGAGGCCTCTGGGTAGAGGAAAGATTTGACTATAACATTTGGGATAAAAAAAATATTTTACATATATTTTATTTTAGAATTTTCAAAAAATTAGAATTAAAAATATTAAATAATTCTGATTATATAGTTTGTCTTACTAATTCAGTTAAACCTTATTTAAAAAAAATATTATATAGAAAAGTACCAATTGAAATTATACCATGTTGTGCTGATTATAATTTTTTTAAAAATAATAAATATTCCAAAAACTCAGCAAAAAAAATATTAAAAATTGAGAAAGATGCATCAGTAATTGGCTATGCTGGCTCTATTAATAAAGCTTACTTAATTCAAGATATGATAAAATTTTTTAAAAATTTACAGAAAAAAAATAAAAAATTAATTTTTATTTTTGTTACACATCAAATAAATGAATTAAAAAAAATTATAAATATTAATTCGAACAAGAGAATGAATAAAAATATAAAAATATTTAAAGCGGATAGAGAAAAAATACCCTTATTTTTATCTTCATTTGATTTGACTTTGTGTCTCATAAAAAAAACTTTTTCTAGAACTGCAATGTCACCAACAAAAATGTTCGAGTCTTTTGCAACTGGTACACCATTTATATGCAATAAAGGAATTGGAGATGTAGATTTAATTTTGAGTAGACATAAAATTGGAGCTGTAATTAACTTAAAAAAGGACATTAACAGTTCAAAAGGTTTTATGCTTTATAAACAATGTAAAAAAATTAAATCTACTTATATTATAAAAAAAACAAAACCTTTTTATGACATCTCTTTTGCTAAACAAAGATACAACTATATATATAATGTTTTAGAAAATGACTAAAAATAATAATGTTATCAGCAGTTTTGGGGAAGAGTGGAAAAGATTTGATCAATCAAAATTAAATGAACTAGAGTTAAAAAAAATTTTCAAAGATTATTTTAAAATTTTTCCCTGGAAATTAATCAACAAAAAATCTATTGGATTTGATATGGGTTGCGGTTCTGGGAGATGGGCTAAGGTTGTAGCTCCAAGAGTAGGTTTGTTAAATTGCATAGAACCCTCATTAGCAATAGAAGTAGCTAAAAAAAATTTAAATAAAAATAAAAACGTGAAGTTTATTAAATTAACTATTAAAGATATTAATTTGAAGCCTGGCAGTCAAGATTTTGGTTATTGTTTAGGCGTACTGCATCATACAGAAAATACACAAAAAAATTTAAACATGTGTACATCTCTTCTAAAAAAAAATGCACCATTTTTAGTTTATTTATATTACAAATTTGATAATAGAAGTATTGCTTATTTTTTACTTTGGAAGGTTTCAGATATTTTAAGAAAAGTAATAAGTCTATTACCAGAATTTTTTAAAAATTTATTTTCAGATTTATTAGCAATTATTATTTATTATCCTTTTGCTAAAATCTCATATGTTTTAGATAAGATAAACGTTAATGTAAAAAATTTTCCACTTTCTTATTATAAAAATTTGTCTTTTTACACTATGCGAACAGATTCAAGAGATCGTTTTGGAACAAATTTAGAAAAGAGATATACAAAAAAGCAGATAAAAAATATGCTGACAGAAGCGGGTTTATATAAAATTAAGTTTTCAAAAAATGCTCCTTATTGGTGTGCTACTGGTTTTAAAAAATAATTAATGAAATTAAATAAAGTTTATATACCCTGTCTTTTACCTTATCCCAACGACACAGTTCCAGGTCAAAGATTTAGATGGGAACAATGGGAAAATATTCTCAAAAAAAAAAATATAATTTTAAAAAAAATTTTCTTTTCAGACAATTTTTTTATTAATCTTAAAAATAAAAGAAATATTTTTGTAATAATTTATTATATTTTTTTATATATAAAGTTTTTAATTGTTATACTTTTTAACTGCAAAAATAGCACATTTATAATTTTTAGGAATTGTACTATTGGAGGACCACCAATAGTCGAAATTCTTTTAAAATTAATTGGAAAAAAAATAATTTTTGATTTTGATGATGCAATTCAATATGGTTCGGAAAATAATAATAGTTGGTTATTTTCAAATTTAATAAGATGTGATTGGAAAATAAAAATTATTATTAAAATTTCAAATATAGTTATCGCAGGAAATAAAAATTTAAAAAAATTTGCTAGTAAATTAAATGATAATGTTAAAATTATACCCACAACGATTGATATTAAAAAATACAAGTTTGTAAAAAAAAAAATTCAAAAAACTTTAACTATTGGTTGGTCTGGAAGTTTATCAACCTCAAAATATATTGAGAATTTCTTACCTATACTTTTAAAAATTCAAAAAAAAAAAAAAATTTAAAATCCTTATTATTGGTTCAAAATTGAACATAAATAATAAAGAAATAAAATGTTTAGATTGGTCATCAAAAAATGAGCTGAAATATTTAAACAAAATAGATATTGGATTAATGCCATTACCAAACAATCAATGGACAAAAGGAAAGTGTGGGCTGAAAATAATACAATATTTATCAGTTGGAATTCCATCTGTGGTCTCAAATGTAGGAATTAATTCTGAAATAATTATAAACGGTAAAAATGGTTATTTAGTAAATAATAAAAGTGAGTGGAAAATTTATATAAAAAAGTTTTTAAAAAATCCAAAAATTGTTTCAAAAATGGGATTAAATGGTAGAAAAATTGTGGAAAAAAATTTTTCAGATTTTGCAATTATTAATAAGCTGTCTAAAATTTTAAGGATATAAATTGTATATTTATCTTATAATTTTACTAGTTCTAATTTTTTTACATTTATTTTTTTATAAATATAAGAACATTGAACTTGAAAAAATAATTTGGTTATTTGTAATACTTCTATTAACTTTTTTTATTGGATTTAGAAATGGTATTGGGGGAGATTGGATACATTATGAAACTTATTACTATACATCACAGAAACATACTTTCTATGAAATGCTTATTACTAATCCAGTTTATAATTATATAAACAAAATTGCATATCATTTGGGGATTCAATTATTTGGAGTAAATTTTATATGTGCTTTAATATTTATGCTTTCATTGTCAATGTTTTTAAATCAATCGCCTAATAAATGGCTAGCTTTAACAATTTCATTTCCAATAATAATTCTTATTTTAGCTATGGGTTTTACAAGGCAGGGCTTAGCATTTTCATTTTTACTTTTTTTGATAAAGTCTTTAGAGGAAAAAAAATTATTTCAATCATTTATATTTATAATTTTATCAATACTGTCACATAAATCAGCTTTATTTATTTCAACGCTTTTGATATTCATATTTCTCTGGTATCATAAAAAATTTTTCTATATTTTTATTTCAATTTTAATCCCAATTTTTTTTGCATTTTTCTTTTTGGGTACTTACAAACATTATATCTACTATTATGTAGGCTCAGGACAGCACATGTTTTCATATGGCTCAGTGCCCAGATCAATATTAATTTTATTTTTTGGAATCTTATTTTTAATTTATAAAAAAAAATTTAATAACAATATGACTGAATATCAAATTTTTGTATACACATCATTTTCTTGGATTGTTATATTTCTATTTCCTTTTTCTATAATAACTTCTATTGTTGCAGACAGATTATTATTTTATTTATATCCTTTAAAATTAGCGTTTGTTTCATTTGCAAATTTAAAAGATAAAAGTTTAAAATTTGTTATATTTTTAACCATCTCAGCCTATGTTTTTTATTTAGTTTTATGGCTTGCTTTTGGAATAAATGCTAAACAGTGGGTGCCTTATAAATTTATAGGATTTTAATTGAATTGTATTTAAATATTATGTGTGGAATAGCAGGTTTTCTTTGTAGTCAAAATAATTCTTTTTTAAAAAATTTAAAAAATTTAAATCGGATAAAAGATATATTATATCATCGTGGTCCTGATGATTATGGTATTTGGCACAATAATGATCAATTGGTTGCTTTTGGGCATACTAGATTGTCTATACAAGATTTAAGCCCAGCCGGTCATCAGCCCATGAAATCATATAATAATAGATACTTAATGGTATATAATGGTGAAATATATAATCATTTAGATTTAAGAAATAAACTTAAGCTTTTATCACCTAAAATTACATGGAAAGGAAATTCAGATACAGAGACACTTCTAAATTCTTTCGATTATTGGGGTATAGAAAAAACCTTAGGTATGTGCTCTGGGATGTTTTCTATAGCTGTGTGGGATTTATTGAAAAAAGAATTAATTTTAATTCGAGATAGATTTGGTGAAAAACCCTTGTATTTTGGTATTGTTGAAAATAATTTTATATTTGGTTCAGAATTAAAAGTTTTTAAAAAAGTTACAAACTTTGTAAATGAAATTTCAAGAGATTCTTTAAATTTATTTTTAAGATTTGCTTATGTTCCTGGACCAAAGTCTATCTATAAAAATATTTTTAAATTATCTCCAGGAGCTATTTTAAGAATTAATAAGGATAATTTGAATAAAATTATCAACTCTTCTGGTAATAATTATGAAAAATTTAAAATTAATAAGTGGTGGAATGCCAAAGATATATTTAATTCTCAATCAAATAATTTATACTTAGATGAGGAAAATGCAATAAATGATACAGAAAAATTATTATTAGAATCAATAAAATCACAATTAATTTCAGATGTTCCTGTTGGAGCATTTTTATCTGGAGGAATAGATTCATCTATTGTTTCTGCTTTAATGCAAAAAAATTTATCTACTAAAATAGAAACATTCACAATCGGTTTTGATAATAAAAATTACGATGAGTCATTACATGCAAAAAAAATTGCTAAGCATCTAGGTACAGATCACAATGAATTAATTTTAAATCAAAAAGAAACTTTAAATATTATACCAACTCTCTCCAATGTTTATGATGAACCATTCGCAGATTCTTCTCAAATACCAACAATTTTAATAAGCAAATTTGCTAAGCAAAAGATAACCGTAGCTCTCACTGGTGACGGTGGAGATGAATTATTTGGAGGTTATAACAGGTATATTTTTTCAAAAAAATTTTGGAAATTAATGTCAAATTTTCCTTTTGTACTAAGAAAAGGTTTCGCCCAAGGATTAGATTTATTTCCTTTAGAGTTTCTTAATAATTTTAATTTTATGTTTAATTTTTTTTCAAAGTCCAAAGTAAGTTTTTTTGGCGACAAGGTTAGTAAATTCTCCCACAAAATGAAATTTGTTAAAAATATTGATGATTTATTTTTAAGTTTACTTTCAACATATCAAAATCCTTCTAGTTTAGTTTTAAATTCAAGTGATGAAAGTATGCAGATTTTTAAAGAAAAAAATAAATTAAATTTTAATAATTATGAATCTTTAATGATGTATATAGATTCTCAATCTTATCTTCCAGATGATATACTTTGTAAAGTAGATAGAGCGGCAATGTCAGTATCTCTTGAAACAAGAGTCCCTTTTCTAGATCACAAGGTAGTAGAACATTCATGGAGAATACCAGTAAAAATGAAAATTAAAAATAATGAAGGTAAATGGATTTTAAAACAAATTTTGAATAAATATATCCCAAGAGATTTAACTGAAAGACCAAAGATGGGTTTTGGTATACCCCTTGGTGACTGGTTAAGAGATAAATTGAAAGATTGGTCAGAATTTCATTTAGAGGAAAATAAACTTAAATCTCAGGGCTATTTTAATTATGTAGAAGTAAGAAAACTTTGGCAAGATCATCAAAGCAAAAAAAGAGATTGGAGCTCAGTCCTTTGGCCAATTCTAATATTTCAATCTTGGTTGGAAGAAAATAGTAAAAATTAATTTAATTAAATTTTTGTTTTATTATTGTCCAATAAAAACTAAAAAAAAATAAAAAATTTATTATCAAAAAAATTAATATTTTATGTGTATTTTCAAATTTATACTGAAATAGAAAATGAAAAAAAATCAAAATTATCATTAAAATGAAAATAGATTTAAAAAATTTCCATTTCATAGGAAAAACTTTTTGAGCAAAATAAAATTCTATAATTACTAGAATTAACTGACCCAAAACTATGCTCCAAGCAATTCCTAAAAAATAATTATTTATAGTAAAAAAGTAAAATAATAAAATAGTGGACAGGAAAAAAATTAAATTAGATATTAAATTTAATTCACTTCTTTTTGCAAGTTTAATTCCAATATTAATTATATTTCCCAGTCCAAGAATTATAAATGACAAGCTTAAAGGAAAAATTAAATTTTTTGCTTCTAAATATTTCTCTGAAGATAATAATTTAATTAAACTTTCTGACCAAAAACAAACTGAAAAAAGAATTATAATCGTAGAAAAAATAAAAATTTTTACAATTAAATTATATTTATTAACAATTTTTTTTTCTTTATAGGTTTTGAAAACAAAAGGTCCCCAACTGAGATGAAATGATTGTACGAAAAAAAAAACAATTAGTGCAAGCTTTCCAGCTATAGCGTATATTCCTAAATGGTACTCACTGAAATAATTTAATATAACAGATCTTTCTATAAAAATTAATGAGGAAGTTAGTATACTTATAAGCCCTAGTGGAATTCCATATTTAAATATTTCTTTTAGGTAATAAATTTTTTTTGGAAATTTTATCCACTTTTTTATTTTAGCAAATAAAAAAAATGACAAAATTATATTTGAAATAATATAACAGTAAAAAATATTTATTATATTTAAGGATCCATTAAATTTTAAAAAAAATATTGCAATTAAAGATAAAAGACTATTGCCAACTATACCAATTATAAAAAGATTTTTTTTAAAATCCCATCGCAAAATATTTATACAAAAATTAAAAATAATTAATAAAAAAATAAGAAATGATACAGCTATTCCTAATTTTTGTTCATAAAAATTAATTTTATAAATAGTAGAAATTAAATTGAGTAGAAGAATATTTAATGGAAGAAAAATTATTGATAGGAATAGTTGGAAAAAAAAAGACTCACTAATCAACTTTTGTCTTTGATTAAATGAGTTATAGTTATAAAATAGTCTAGCAATTGCTTGATCTTGACCAAAAACCAAAATCATTACAATTAAATTTGAAAAAATCAAATAGAAATCAAATATCCCAAATTGCTCAACTGTAAGTTCTTTTGAAATAAAAAATATTAATAAAAGACTCAAAATTTTTTGAACCCCAGATCCTAGTCCATATGTAAAGGCATCGGAAACTAAATTATGTATAGTTAACTTATTTATTTTTTTTGAGACCATTAAAATACTTAATATATTTTTTCAAAGTTTGCTTTACACAATATTTTATGTACCATTTTCTTCCTATTTTACCCATTTCTTGGTATTTTTTTTTGTACTTAATATAGCTTGATAATTGCTCTTCGATTTTTTTAGATTTATTTATATTAAGGATTGGATAAAGAATTTTATATTTTTTTTTATATAAATTATCATCTCTAAATGTCATAACTGTTTTTGACATTGCTAATGCTTCAAATATAACACCATAAGAAAACCATGAATTTTTAAATTGACAACAGATAATATCAGAAAATTTCATCATATATAAAATGCTAGTTCTTGGTTGGCGATCAATTAAAAGAACATCTTTTTTTAAATCAAGTTTATCAATTAGTTGTTTGGTTTTAACTAAATCTGGTCCATAATTCATTAAGATTAAAGAAATTGACACATTAGAGTTTTTTTCTTTAAAAATTTTAAAACCTTTTAATAAAATATCAGTTCCTTTATCGTTAGGATCATTTTTATTTCTTCCCCAAACTAGTCTTGATGGGGAGAATAATATAATTTTATTTTTTTTTCTTTGTTTTAAAAATTTATTTAAATTTTTCTTTGATTTATCGATTAAAAATTTTTTACTATAAGCCTTATCATATACATAAGGTATTCCATTGTACCATCTTTGTGCATTACCTTTATATTTTTCAAATATATTTTCATATAAATGATTTGTTAAAGGCATGTGCCATACTTTAGATGTTCTCAAACCTTTTCTTTGATAATAAGATGTATAAAGAAGATTAATTATATTTTGTGGATAGGTTAAGTTAAATTTTGTAAAATAATAAATATCTGCACCATAAGGTACGAATATATCCAAACTTAAACCAGCTTTATAACAAAAAGCTGGAGATAAACCACAACCAATAAGTACATCATATTTTTTTAAATCATTATAAATTTTATTTTTTGAGGTATTTATTAAGTCAAATCTATCTCCCCATGAAAGTTGTTTAATATTTATTTTGTTAACTTTATTAGGTTCATCATTTTTAAAATTAAATATTTTTGGCTCATTTTTAAAAATTAGAAGATCAACATTAAATTTAAGGTCTTTAAAATATCTAAAAAATGAATAAAAATTATTATTCATATTACCTATTAAAGCAATTTTCATACTATTTTTTTATATTATTTAATAAATTTAAAATACCCTTTGAAATAGATATTTTTGGTATCAACAATTCTTTTTTTGCAAATTTAATTTCTGAAACATAATTATCTGATTTTTTTGATATTTTTTTTATAATTGCCTTTTTATTTAACACCTTTGAAATAATTTTAATTAATTTTTCAATATTAATTTTTTCATTACCAGCTAAATTAAAACAATTTATACCTTTAAGAATTAAAGATTTTTCAATAGATTTGACAAGATCATCAATATAAATTGGGTTAAAATTTAAATTATTATTAATTATAATTGTCTCATTATTCTTTACTTTTTTAATTATGCTTGGAATTAGCATATTTTCATTTTGGTTTTTACCATACGGAAAAAATATTCTAAGAATTACTATATCAAAAAAATTTTGATAACTTTTTATCATTAACTCACTTGAAATTTTTGATGCTGAATAAAAATCAATTTTATCTAATCTCAGATCAGTTTTTTCACTAATTTTACTTATTGGTAAATTTTTATAAACAGTTCCAGTTGATAGATATATAAATTTTTTTATTTTATTTATTCTTGCAAATTCAAGAATTTCAGCAGTCAGTTTTATATTTGAATTAAATATATCTTTAGATTTTTTTGGAAAACTTTTATAGTTTTTCGATTGAGCTAGATGAATTATAAAATCTATTTTTTTATCAATTTTCTTATAAAAATTTTTAATTTTTAAATATTTTATACCTTTTATCTTTTTTTTATTTTGATTAATAATTGCATAAAGATTATATTTTTTAAAATTTTTCTCTGCAAAATGAGAACCAATAAAGCCATTAACACCTGTAATTAAAATATTTTTTTTCATTATTTAATTTAAAAATTTTTCAAAGATATTTTTAAGTATTTTTGAACATGTCAAGTCGGTTTGCAAGCAAGAGCAATAACTAATTGATCCAGTAGAAAATATTTTTCCACCGGAATTATTAATATAATATGTCATATCAGCTCCACCGTTATTGATATTTGTTCCCTTAGCTATTAATTCAATATTTTTTGGGCTAAAATTGTCTATTTTATTAGTTTCATAGCCAGATGCATGTGTTTTTGTCAAATTATTATAACCAAAAAAACCATCTAAACTTAGATTTGAACCTTTAAGTGACCAGTGATCTTTTAATTTAACTTTATATGGTGCAAATGTTTTAAAACCTCTTGTATCGTATGAAGATCCAAGAGTGCCAGACTCACTTTTGTTTAAGTATCTCCACATCCCAGATTTTTCATTTGCTAGAGAATGTGAGCTAAGGTGTTTAATTGTTTCTATTCTATAATTATTAATTACACTTTTCCAAAATATATTGTTGCCTGATAAATTTACTAGATTCCCACCTCCAGAAAGATAATTTTGAAGATTTGTTAACATATTTTCAGTCCAGTATTCACTATGATTATTAATAACTAAAATTTTAGTTTTAGAAAGATTGTAATTATTGTGTAAATCAAGATCATCAATTGTTGAATAATTATATTTATTTTCTTTAATCCATTTATAAAAATATATTTCTTGATCAGCTAAATGACCACTTTTTTCAAAAGGCGAAGAAGAACGATTGGGTCTATGCATGTGCAATATATTTGTATTTGTTTTTTTAATTTTTTTATTTAGATTATATTTATAAAATGAAGATCCACCCCAATCATTATAAGCTTGCCATGTATTTGTAGGTGTCAAAATTGTTATTTCCTTACTTAATTTCTCTTTAATTATAAATGAAAAATAGAATTCAGATTTTAAATCAAATAACTTAATCATATATAAACCACTTGTCCAATTTTTTGGTATTTTAAATTTTTCTGTAGTTTCCCAGCCAGCGCCATTTGAATAAGCATTGAAATTATTTTTTTGTTTGAATCCTAAAATATTTTTTAATGAAATTATTTTTTTATTTAATTCTGGATATTTAAAAAATTCAATATTGAAATCTTTAAAAATTGAATGACATTTTATTTCAATTTCTTCATCAATAAAATATGAATTTTTATTAATGTATCCTTCTATTGATTGATTTACATTTAAAATTTTATTTCCGCTTTCTTTTAACTCTGTTAAACGAAAATTATTAATTAAAATTTTAGAATTTCCAGAATTTTTAAATAAAATTTTTTCTTTTTTATCAATGAGTTTTTTTGAAATTTCAATATTTATATTATAACTTTTATTAAAAATAATTCTTATAAAATATTCTAAAGTTAAAATTATTTTATTATCTAATATTTTATTAATAAAATTGCTTTTTAGATTATTTTTGAAATTATAATATTTAGTATTTTCGAGTATTTTTATTTTTTGTTTGTTTTTTTTTACAAGTTCTATACTTAATCCACCGAAAATAAGCTCACCGTCGAGATGGTGTTTATCTAAACCTATTGGTGTAAAAGATATATTAATATTTGAATTGTTTTTAATATTTAAATCTTGCTCAAATTCATCATTTTTACTTAAAGAGTATCTTTTGTTATAATTATATAGAAAAATCGTTAATAAAAAGATTAAAAAAAGTAACAAAATACTTGTCGTCATATAAAATATTATAAACTATTAAATTATAAGGAATAAATTAGTTTTTATGAAAAGT
>MDSV01214247.1_pt1 | contig 22899 bp, 20 predicted proteins | sample 810851 | NCBI WGS metagenome assembly MDSV01 (sample SAMN05326640, study PRJNA326480) | marine metagenome | isolation source: seawater | place: Atlantic Ocean: North East | collected 2012 | reverse complement strand
GATCCTCAAAAGAAATCTATGTATGATCAGTATGGAACTGCAGATTTTGGCGGTGGCTTTGGCGGTGGCTTTGGTGGTCGCTCTCAAGGAGGTTTTAATACTTCTGGATTTGAAGATGTTTTCGAGGATATTTTTGGTGATATTTTTGGAGGGGGACGAGCTAGAAATCCAAATCGAGCATATAAAGGTGCTGATTTAGAGTATCAAATGCAGCTAACTCTTGAAGAAGCAGCTTTTGGCATAGATAAAGTTATAAAATTTAGAACAAAAAATGAAGACAAAGAAATATCGGTTTCAATTCCTGCCGGCGTTGACAATGGTGATCGAATAAGGCTTTCTGGCAAAGGTGAACCTGGTATCAATCAAGGCCCATCAGGAGATCTTTTCATCAGAGTAGTTTTAGAAAAACACTCAATATTTGAAAGAGATGGTAACAATTTATATTGTAATGTACCAATTTCTTTTGCTGAAGCAGCATTAGGCTCTGAGATTGAAATTCCAACATTAAGCAATAATAAAATCTCTATTAAAATTCCATCAGGAACACAAACAGGGAAATATTTTAGATTAAAGGGTAAAGGAATAAAATCAGTAAGAGGCGGAAATGTAGGCGATTTGATGTGTTCAGTTCAAATTGAAACCCCAGTAAATTTATCTGAAGATCAAAAAAATTTATTATTGCAATTTGATAGTAATTTAAAAAATAGTAAAAAAAGGCACAGCCCAAAGTCAGAATCTTGGATAGATGGACTAAAAAATTTCTTCAAATAGAAATTTTTCTTTTAGTCCTTTTCAAAGTCTATGTTAATATAATGTAATTTTAATAATCATAAAAAATACAATGTCTATTAGCGTCTGCGTACCTGGAATTACAGGAAAAATGGGAATGGAGATAGCAAGGTTAGTCCTATTAGATAATACTAATATAAGACTATCTTCAGGTATTGCTAGAGATTTGTCTAAGTTAAATAAATCTAATCCAAATATAGATGAAGAAATAATTACCTCTGATTTGAATGAAGCAATTTCTAGGTGTGATGTCTGTGTTGATTTTACAAGACCTGCATATTGTATGGATATACTTAATGAATGCGTTAAACAAAATAAAAAATTAGTTATTGGAACAACTGGATTTTCAGAAGATCAAATTTCAAAAATTCATTCAGCCAGTAAGAAAATAAGCATTCTCAAGGCCTCTAATATGAGTGTTGGTATAAATTTATGTTTAAAACTTGTGGAAAAAGTTTCATCATCAATTGGAAATGTTTCTGATATAGATATAATAGAACACCATCATAAACACAAAGTTGATATGCCATCAGGAACATCTTTAGCATTTGAGGATGCTATAAAAAATAACATGACCTCAAAAAAAGACATCAACCATCATTGTTTACGAGTTGGAAATGTTGTGGGTGATCATATGGTTAAATTTACACTAGATAATGAATCTATTGAAATTAATCACAAAAGCTTTGATAGAAAAATTTTTGCAGAGGGTGCAGTATTAGCATTGAAATGGCTCTCGGATAAAGATAAAGGTTTATATACAATGAGTGACGCACTTTCTTTATAGAGCTGCGTAAATATAATAAAATGAGAATAGGAAATACTTTTGCAACAAGCAATATTAATCTTAGAAAATGAAAAAATCTTTTACGGTAAGTCAGTAGGATATGAAGCAGATTCTTTTGGTGAAATAGTTTTTAATACTGCGATGACTGGTTATCAAGAAGTCATTTCTGATCCTTCATATAAAAACCAAATTATAACATTTACGTACCCACACATTGGAAATGTAGGAATTAATTATGAGGATCAAGAATCAAATGCTTCATACGTAAGCGGTCTTGTACTAAGTGAGTTACCAACAAAACCTTCTAACTGGAGATCCGAATTAGATTTTGTAGATTATTTAAAAAACAAAAAAATAGTTTGTATCGCTGAATTAGATACAAGACACATAGCATCTTTGATAAGAAATAAAGGAGCTATGAATGCGTGTATTATTCATGAAGAAAAAAATATTGAAAAAGCAAAAAAAGAATTAGAAAGTTATAAAGGTATCGAAGGGTCAGAACTCGCGACAGAAGTTTCCGCTAAAGAAAAATATTTATTTGATGAAAAAATTTTTCAATTTAATCATGACAACATTCAGGAAGAGAAAAAATTAAAGGTTATTGCATTTGATTTTGGTGTTAAAAAGAACATTTTACGAATTTTAAACTCTATGAATTGCGAAGTACAGGTGGTACCTGCAAAAACACCAACTAAAGAGATATTATCTTTAAAGCCAGACGGCATCTTTTTGTCTAATGGTCCTGGCGATCCTGAACCATGTGAATTTGCTATTCAATCCATCAGAGAATTTTTTGAATACAATATACCAATTTTTGGTATATGTTTGGGACACCAACTAGTTTCTTTAGCTTCTGGCGCGAAAACAAAAAAAATGAAATATGGTCATCATGGAGCAAACCACCCGGTTTTAGATATAAAAACAGGAAAGGTAATGATAACAAGTCAAAACCATGGATTCGTTGTCGATGAAGCGACATTGCCAAACACATTCGAGGTAACACATAGATCATTATTTGATGAAACTATTCAAGGAATTAGACATAAAAAATTACCAATATTTAGTTTTCAGGGACACCCTGAAGCATGCCCGGGGCCACAAGACATCAACTACCTGTTTAAAGATTTTATTAACTCAATGAAAAAAAGTACAAATGCCAAAAAGAAGTGATATAAAAAAGATTTTGATACTAGGAGCTGGTCCAATTGTTATTGGCCAAGCATGTGAGTTTGATTATTCAGGAGTACAGGCATGTAAAGCTTTAAAAGAAGAGGGCTATTCTGTTGTCTTAGTAAATTCGAATGTTGCAACTATTATGACTGATCCGGAGATGGCTGATGCAACTTATATTGAGCCTATAAATCATAATATAGTTGAAAAAATTATAAAAATAGAAAAACCCGATGCAATTTTACCAACAATGGGCGGGCAAACGGCATTAAATTGTGCATTAGATTTAGATAGGTTGGGTATTCTAAAAAAATATAATGTCGAAATGATTGGCGCTTCTAAAGAGGCAATTGATCTGGCAGAGGATAGATCTCAATTTAAAGATGCCATGAAAGAGATTGGATTAGATTCAGCAAAATCATATATAGTTCACAACATAAATGAAGCGCTAGAAAAACAAAAGCAAATAGGTTTTCCCGTAATTATTAGGCCTTCCTTTACATTAGGAGGAAGCGGGGGTGGCATAGCTTATAATTTGGAAGAATTTATAGAAATTTCAACAAGAGGTTTAGATATTTCGCCAACAACAGAAATCCTTTTGGAGGAATCATTACTTGGTTGGAAAGAATATGAAATGGAAGTAGTAAGAGATTCAAATGATAATTGTATAATTATATGCTCGATTGAAAATTTTGACCCAATGGGTGTTCACACAGGAGATTCTATAACAGTTGCTCCAGCGCAAACATTAACTGACAAGGAATATCAAATAATGAGAAATGCTTCTATAGCAATCTTAAGGAAGATAGGTGTAGACACAGGAGGATCAAATGTTCAGTTTGCAGTTAATCCTGACAATGGAAAGCTAGTTGTTATTGAAATGAATCCAAGAGTCTCAAGGTCTTCCGCATTAGCTTCAAAAGCAACAGGCTTTCCAATAGCAAAAATAGCTGCGAAACTCGCAATTGGATATTCTTTAGACGAATTAAAAAATGAAATAACAGGTGGAGCAACTCCAGCTTCATTTGAACCAACTATAGATTATGTAGTCACAAAAATACCGAGATTTGCCTTTGAAAAGTTTCCTAACGCAAACGATAGATTAACAACACAAATGAAATCTGTTGGTGAAGTAATGTCTATTGGGAGAAATTTTCAAGAATCTCTTCAAAAAGCATTATCAAGTTTAGAATTAGATATATATGGTCTTGATGAGATTGAGGATTTCAATTATTTAGATGATTTTAATTTCGAGTATGAGTTAAAAGAACCAGGTCCTAGTAGAATTTTGTTTGTTGCTAAAGCATTCAGAAAAGGATATTCAGTTGAAAAAGTTCATGAAATATCTAGTATAGATCCTTGGTTTTTAGAGCAGATATTACATTTGGTTGAAATAGAAAAAGAGATATCTTTAAAAAAGATAAACAATATTACATATGATGAGCTTTTGTTTTATAAGAAAAAAGGTTTCTCAGATATTAAAATTGCAAATTTAATAGATGTTAGCCAACATGATATTAGAAAAAAAAGAGAAGATAACAGCATAAGACCTGTTTACAAAAGAGTTGATACTTGCGCTGCAGAATTTCCAACTTCAACTTCGTATCTATATTCAACATACGAAAAATATTGCGAGTCTCTACCAACAAAAAATAAAAAAATAATTGTCATTGGTAGCGGCCCCAATAGAATTGGGCAAGGGATAGAATTTGATTACTGTTGCGTTCATGCTTCAAAAGCTGCTCAAGAACTCGGTTATGAAACAATAATGATAAACTGTAATCCAGAAACTGTATCAACTGACTATGACACGTCTGACCGACTTTACTTTGAACCAATAACACTTGAAAGTGTTTTGAATATTGTTGAAATTGAACAGCCTGATGGAGTGATTGTTCAGTATGGAGGACAAACTCCTTTAAAATTAGTTAATGATTTGGCAAAATTTGGCGTGCCTGTCATCGGCACCTCATCGAAATCTATTGACGCTGCTGAAGATAGAGAAAAATTTAAAGATATTCTGAAAAAAATTAATGTTCTACAACCTGCAAATAGCACTGCGAGAAATAAAAAACAAGCAATTCAAGAAGCAGAAAAAATAGGATACCCTATTATTGTTAGGCCTTCTTATGTATTAGGTGGAAGAGCTATGGAAGTAATATATGATTCTGAGGAACTTGAGAAATATATTAACGAAGCAGTAAAAGTATCTAATGATGCACCTGTTTTAATTGATAAATTTTTAAATGAAGCTATTGAGATAGATGTTGATGCGGTTAGAGATCTTGAGGGAAATGTTTTTATAGCAGGAATAATGCAACATATTGAAGAAGCTGGCGTACATTCTGGAGACTCGGCATGCGCGATACCAACTTACTCAATTAACGAATCGCAAATTGATTCAATAAAACAAAATACAATAAAAATGGCAAATGAGTTAGATGTAAAAGGTTTGATGAACGTCCAATTTGCAATAAAAGATAATAAAATATTTGTTATAGAAGTTAATCCTAGAGCGTCAAGAACTATACCATTTGTTTCAAAATCAATAGGAATATCAGTGGCAAAAATAGCTGCAAAATGCATGCTTGGAATCAGTATAAAAGAACAAAAACTTCCAAACGAAGTTAAACATGATTTTTGCTATGTTAAAGAAGTTGTATTCCCTTTTTTGAAATTCCCAGGCGTTGACCCCATATTAGGACCTGAGATGAAATCTACGGGAGAAGTTATGGGTATTGGGAAAAATTTCGGTGAGGCGTTCGCTAAATCACAAATTGCAACTAATGTGGAAATTCCAGAAAATGGTTCAGCTTTCATAAGTGTGAAAGATGAAGATAAAAAATATATTATAGAAGTTGCAAAAAAACTTTTAAAACTTGGTTTTAACTTAGTAGCAACAAATGGCACACAAAGTTTTTTAAATAATAATAATATCGATTGCGAAAGAGTAAATAAAGTAAGGGAAGGAAGGACACATATAGTCGACATGATTAAAAATAATGAAATCAATTTAATTATAAATACTACTCAATCTAAGCAAGCTATAAAAGACTCATATCTAATTAGAAGAGAGGCTTTACAATACAAGGTTTGTTACACAACTACTGTTGCTGGTGCTAATGCATTAGTAGGGGCTATATCTTATAGTAAAAATCTAGATGTTTATAAGCTTCAAGACATTTTTAAACTTGCTTAAAAACTTTATCATCTTCATAATTAATGTATGGATAAATTTCCAATTACAAAAAATGGTGAAAAAAAATTACGTAAGGAACTAGACAATCTTACTAATGTTGAGCGCCCAAAAATTATTGAAGCTATCTCAGTAGCAAGAGAACACGGCGATTTAAAAGAAAATGCTGAATATCATGCTGCTAGAGAACAGCAGAGTTTTGTCGAAGGAAGAATAAAAGATATTAAGTTAAAACTATCAAATGCAGAAATCGTAGATCCACAAAAAATTACATCAAATAAAGTTGTCTTTAGTGCAAAAGTTGAGCTCTATGATTTTGAAAAAGAATCAGAATTAATTTATTCAATTGTAGGAGACGATGAGGCTGATATAAAAGAAGGTTTGATATCGATTAACTCCCCAATAGCCAGATCGTTAATAGGAAAAGAAAAGGGAGATGTTGTTACTGTAGGTACTCCAAGTGGTGAAAAAGAGTTTGAAATATTAGAAATATTCTATGGGTAAGAAGTCTTCAAAATGGTATAAATCGCATATTAATGATGAGTTTGTAAAGCTAGCTAATAAAGAGAATTGGAGATCAAGAGCAGTTTTTAAGTTAAAAGAAATTGACGAAAAGTATAATTTAATTAGGGAAAACTCAAATATTTTAGACCTTGGGTGCGCTCCTGGCGGTTGGAGTCAGTATGCATCTCAAAAATTAAAAAATATTAACATTACGGCAGTAGACCTACTTGATATGGAAAAAATACCTAATGTAAATTTTGTACAATCAGATATTAGCGATTTTGCCGAAAAACTAGAAAAAAACGGTAATTTTAATAAAATTGACCTTGTAATGTCAGATATTGCCCCTAATATAAGTGGTATAGAGAGTGCAGATTTGCCAGCAATGTTAAATTTAGCTGATATGGTTTTTGATATTGCTATAAATAATTTGTCAGAATCTGGTAGCTTGCTAATAAAGCTATTTCAAGGCAAAGGCACAGATGATTATTTAAAAGATGTAAAAGGTAATTTTGAGAAAGTTAAATTGATAAAACCAAAAGCCTCAAAATCAAATAGTAGAGAAATATATATGTTAGCTACAAATTTAAAAAATAAACCAAAAATGCAGGGTCAATAAATATGAATGATATGTTAAAAAACATGCTTGTATGGATAGTTATCGCAGTTGTAATTATGTCTGTCTTTAATAACTTTATTCCTCAGAAACAAAACGCCACAAATCTTTCTTACTCTGAGTTTATTAACCAAGTAAAAGATAATCAAATTGAGAGTGTTCTTATAGAAGCGGACGGAAAAACAATTTCAGGTACTTATAAAAATGGAACTAACTTTTTAACATACGGTTTAAATGATCCAAAGTTAGTCGATGATTTATTGTCAAATAATATTGAAATTTTAACAGAACCACCTGCAAAACCATCTTTGTTTTTACAAATATTAATTCAATGGTTCCCAATGTTGTTATTGATTGGTGTCTGGTTATTCTTCATGCGACAAATGCAGGGCGGCGGCGGCGGTAAAGGTGCTATGTCATTTGGGAAAAGTAAAGCTAAGATGATGACAGAGGATCAAAACAAGGTAACCTTTGCTGATGTTGCGGGTGTAGAGGAAGCTAAAGAAGAAGTAGAAGAGTTAGTTGAATTTTTAAAAGACCCTTCTAAGTTCCAAAAACTCGGCGGTAAGATTCCTAAGGGTGTTTTAATGGTTGGTTCCCCTGGAACAGGAAAAACTTTACTCGCGAGAGCTATTGCAGGCGAAGCCAAAGTCCCATTCTTTACAATATCAGGATCAGATTTTGTTGAAATGTTTGTTGGTGTGGGAGCATCAAGAGTTCGAGACATGTTTGCACAAGCAACAAAACACGCTCCTTGTATAATTTTTATTGATGAAATTGATGCTGTTGGGAGGCATAGAGGTGCAGGTGTTGGCGGCGGGCATGATGAAAGAGAGCAAACTCTTAATCAGCTTTTAGTTGAAATGGATGGATTTGAGGGTCATGAAGGAACGATTGTTATCGCTGCTACAAACAGACCTGATGTTCTTGACCCAGCATTACTTAGACCTGGAAGATTTGACAGACAAGTTGTAGTACCGCTTCCAGATATAAGAGGAAGAGAGCAAATTTTAAAAGTTCACATGAAAAAAGTACCTATAGCAGATGATGTCGTGCCATCAATAATCGCAAGAGGCACACCAGGATTTTCTGGTGCAGATTTAGCAAACTTAGTAAATGAGGCTGCGTTGTTTTCTGCCAGAGGTAATAATACAAAAGTATCTATGGTGGAATTTGAGAAAGCCAAAGATAAAATAATGATGGGCGCAGAGAGAAAATCAATGGTAATGAGTGAAGACGAAAAAAAACTTACTGCGTACCATGAGTCTGGGCACGCTATTGTTGGTAGATTAGTTCCAGAGCATGATCCAGTTCACAAAGTTACTATAATTCCAAGAGGTAGAGCATTAGGTGTAACAATGTTTCTTCCTGAGGATGACAGATACAGTAATACAAAACAAAGACTTGAAAGTCAGATATGCACGCTTTATGGGGGAAGAATTGCGGAAGAACTGATTTTTGGAAAAGATAAAGTTACAACTGGAGCCTCAAGTGACATTGAAAGAGCAACTGAAATTGCCAAGAATATGGTAACAAAATGGGGCTTGTCAGATAAAATGGGTCCAATGTCATATTCTGATGAAGACGGAGAAGTTTTCCTTGGCCACTCTGTGACTCAACATAAAACAATGTCAGACGATACTGCAAAACAAATAGATTCTGAGGTCAGAAAATTGATAAATAAATCTTATGATACAGCTACAAAGATGATAAATGACAATATGGATAAGTTACATGCAATGTCAGAAGCATTATTAATGTACGAAACTATAGATAAAGACCAAATTGATGATATTATGTCTGGAGTTAAACCTCGCCCACCAAAAGGATGGGATGACGATAATGATGATAATGACAAAAAAACATCAAGCCAGGAACAAGTTAAAAACTCAGGATTTACTGATACAGCAAATTCTCACTAGCAGAATCAAAAATGCCTAGGAAGTATTTTGGCACAGATGGTATACGTGGCGAATATGGAGTAGAGCCTTTAACCTACGAGTTTTTCAAGATACTTGGATTAGCTATAGGTAAATCTCTTTTTAAGACAGAAAAACATAAAAAAAAAATCATTTTTGGTCAGGATACTCGCGAGTCATCTAAAAAAATAATTGAAGCAATTTCAATAGGTTTACTTGAATCTGATTGTGAAATTCACTCTGCAGGAATAGTACCAACCCCTGCAATTTCTTTATATGCTAAAAAAGGTTCGTGTATATTTAAAAATAATAAAAAAATTTTTGTCTCTGATTACGATCTTGGCATTATGGTAAGTGCTTCACATAACCTATATAAAGACAATGGCATTAAGATATTTGATAATCAAGGAATAAAAATATCAAAAGATGAAGAAAGTCATATCGAAGACTATATAGAAATTTTTAAAAATAAAACTATCGCTTGGAAATATGACGATAATTTTTTTAAAGATAAAGATGAATTAGATAAAAGATTTAAAACTATTGATTTACAGCAACAATACATAGATTTCTGTTTAAGTACTTTAAATAAAATAACAAAAAAATATAATTTAACTTTAGATTTGGCTAATGGTGCTAATTATGAAATCGCAGAAAAAGTTTTTCATCAGGCAGGTTTTAAGATAAATATTATTAATAATAAACCAAATGGTAAAAATATTAATGACAAATGTGGATCTACGTACTTAAAAAATATTCCTGATATAGTAAAAAATAATAATTCTGATTATGGTATCTCTATGGATGGCGACGGTGACCGTTTGGTAATAATAAATTCTAAAGGCCAAATATTAGATGGGGATGATATAATCTATACAATTATAAAAGGAAAGATAATATTAGATGAAAAAATTAAAGGTGTTGTAGGCACAATAATGACTAATCAAGCACTTGAAAACTTCTTAAAATCTGAGGATATAAAATTTTTAAGATCAAGTGTTGGAGATAAGAATGTTTTCGATAAAATGATTGAAAATAAATTTATTACAGGTGGCGAAACTTCAGGACATATTCTAATGCTTAAATATTCATCTACTGGAGATTCAATAGTGGCTGCCTTACAATTTTTATACTATTCTGATATTCTTAATCAAAAAAATATAAAAAATTACCTTGATAAATATCCTCAAAAAATAACAAATTTGTTTGTGGAAAAAAATGTATCGAATAACATAATTAATATAGCTATTAAAGAAGCACATGATAAATATGAAAGCAGTAAATTAAGGTTGATAATTCGTAAATCAGGAACAGAAAATTGTATTAGAATTATGGTTGAGGCGAAAGATAAAATATTTGTTGATAACATCTCAAAAGAAATTGAAATTTTTATTACACGTAAGTTAAAAAGTCTATTATGAAAAAAATTATTGCAGCAAATTGGAAAATGTCTGGTAGTAAAGATTTTATTAAAAAATATTTTAATTATTTTGAAAAAAATATAAAAAACACATCAAGAAACAATATTATTATATTTCCTTCGTATCCACATCTTGCTGAAGTAAACTCTTATAAAAAAATTAATAAATCCTTTGAGCTAGGTGCACAACATTGCCATCATAATAATGAAGTTGCTCAAACCAGTTGTGTCTCAGCTGATATGCTTAGCGATATTGGATGCAACTTTGTTTTAGTAGGTCACTCAGAATGGAGATCGCTTAATAACCAAGATAATCTTTCTGAAATTCTTGAAAGTGTTATTAAAAATAATATGACTCCTATTTTTTGTATTGGAGAAAGTTATTCTCAAAAAGAAAATAGTAAAACCCAATCTGTTATTGATAATCAGCTTCAAAATATACTTGATAACAAAATATTATTTGAAAATTGTAAGATTATTATTGCTTATGAACCTGTTTGGGCAATTGGCACGGGTACAATACCTGATATAAATATAATTGAATTTATACATTCGTACATCAAAAGCAAGCTCGCACAAAAACTTTCTTCTGCTCAAGAAAAAGATATAATAGTTTTGTATGGTGGAAGTGTAAGCACTAAGAATATAAAAGAAATATTTAGCGCAAAAAGTGTTGATGGAGTTCTTATTGGTGGAGCTTCATTAGATGTGGAAGAATTTACAAAAATTTGCAATGAAAAACTATAAGGAACATATATGATATATACAATTTTATTAGTCACTGCAGTAATTTTATCAATTTTGATAATATTTTTTATCTTGATGCAACAAGGTAAAGGTGACGCAAGTGGAATGTTTGGGGGAGGCTCATCTGGTGCGGTATTTGGGGCTTCTGGAGCAGGAAACTTTATTACAAAATTAACTACTTTCTTAGTTTTTTTGTTTTTTTTAAACTGCTTAGGCCTTGCTTACTTGGCTAAAAGTAATGTTACCCAAGAAAGTTTAATTATAAACAGCGAAACCTCTAAAGTTGGTGACGACGCTAACACATCAACAAAGTCTATTGATGATAAAAAAAATATATCTGATATAGAAATTCCAGATTAATTACTTGCCGATGTGGTGGAATTGGTAGACACGCTGTCTTGAGGGGGCAGTAGCTTTAGCTGTGCCGGTTCGACTCCGGCCATCGGCACCAAATTTTCTAAACCATTGATTATTAAATCTTATTTAACATATGATATAGGTTGTGTATATGCCCTCATAAAATTAATTTCACAAATACATGTTGTATTATTTTATTTATATGTTGTAATTTATTTTTAATATTTACTAAAATATATTATGTTAAATAACTCAAATTTATGTTTTTGCAATCTATTTTCAAATAAATCTTTTTTTCTACAAAAAATAGTTTAAATATATTATGTTAAATAATTACTTTCCAATTTTCTTATTTATTATAGTTAGTATTCTGATTGGCGCCATGCCAATTGTTGCCTCAAGATTTCTTAATAAAGGTGAAAATAGTAAAGCAAAGAACTCTGCTTATGAATGTGGATTTGAAAATTTTAACGATGCAAGGATGAAGTTTGATATCAGATTTTATCTTGTAGCAATTCTTTTTATAATTTTCGATTTAGAAATTGCTTTCTTGTTTCCATGGGCTGTTTCTTTAGAGAATTTAGGTGTTAATGGTTTAATTGCTATGAGTATTTTTTTGTTTATTTTAATAATAGGTTTTATTTATGAGTGGAAAAAAGGAGCCCTAGATTGGGATTAATATTATGGATATTATCGAATCGTTAAATAATAATAGTAATGGATATGTAACAACTTCATCAAAAGATTTAATAAATTGGGCTAATACAGGATCAATGTGGCCAATGACTTTTGGGTTAGCATGTTGTGCTGTTGAAATGATGCATGCTGGAGCTTCAAGATATGACCTTGATAGATTCGGAATGATGTTTAGACCAAGCCCAAGGCAATCTGACGTAATTATTGTGGCGGGAACACTAGTTAATAAAATGGCACCAGCGTTAAGAAAAGTTTATGATCAAATGGCTGATCCTAAATGGGTAATTTCAATGGGTTCATGTGCAAATGGCGGCGGTTATTATCATTACTCCTACTCAGTGGTTAGAGGTTGTGATCGAATAATTCCTGTAGATATTTACGTCCCAGGTTGCCCACCAACTGCAGAAGCTCTTTTGTATGGAATCCTGCAGCTAAAAAATAAAATTCATAATAAAAAAGCTATAAAGAGATAGATAAAATTAATAGGTTCAAAATTATGAATAACCAAAATATTTCTTCAAATAATTCACCTTCCGAAAAAAATATAGATTTAAATAGTTTTTTTGATAAAAATTTTGATAATTTAAATTATAAGTTTGAAAATTCAAATACTGTAGTTTTTGATGCAGACCATTTAATAGATGTTCTTAAAAAATTAAGTAAAAACGATCAAATAAGTTTTGAAATTCTTATAGATATTATAGGAATTGATTATTCTGATTTTGGTTTAAGCGAGTGGAATGCAAAGAATGCAAATAATAAAGGCTACAGCAGGGGAATAAAAAAAGATAGTAGTGGAAGATACACCTACGATACTGCTAAAAAACACTTTAACCAACCAAAAAAAAGGTTTGCAGTAATTTATAATTTATTGTCGATTAGTTCTAACGCAAGACTTAATGTAAAAATTTATTGTAATGACGATGAAAATCCATCATTACCAACAGTTACATCAATTTGGTCTTCAGCTGATTGGTACGAAAGGGAAGCGTACGATTTATTTGGCATTGTATTTACAAATCATCCTGATTTACGAAGAATATTAACTGACTATGGTTTTATAGGTCACCCTTTAAGAAAAGATTTTCCATTAATAGGCAATGTGGAAGTCAATTATGATTTAGATAAAGAAAGAGTTATTTATCAGCCTGTAACAATAGAGCCTCGAGTGTTGATTCCAAAAGTAATAAGGCCTGATAACAAAGGAGAAGATGATGCCTGAAATTAAAAGTTTTACTATGAACTTTGGACCGCAGCACCCATCAGCTCATGGTGTCCTTAGACTGATTCTAGAATTGGAGGGAGAGGTAATTGTTCGAGCTGATCCTCATATCGGTTTGCTTCATAGGGGAACAGAAAAACTCGCGGAAAGTAAGCCATATAATCAGAGTATCGGTTATATGGATAGATTGGATTATGTATCTATGATGAGCAATGAACATGCATATGTCCTGGCAATTGAAAAACTTTTAGAAATAGACGTGCCTGATAGAGCCAAATATATAAGAGTAATGTTTGATGAAATAACAAGAATACTTAATCATCTTCTTTGGTTAGGAGCTCATGCGCTAGATATTGGAGCTATGAGTGTATTTTTGTATGCATTTAGAGAAAGAGAGGATCTAATGGATTGTTATGAAGCAGTGTCAGGAACTAGAATGCATGCAACTTACTACAGGCCGGGTGGTGTTTCAAGAGATTTGCCAACAACTATGCCTAAATATGAAGAAACAAAGTGGAAGTCAAAAAAAGAAGTGATGAAACTTAACGAGTCTAGAGAGGGTACGTTATTAGATTTTATAGAAGATTTCACAAATAGATTCCCAAAATGTGTAGATGAGTACGAAACATTATTAACTGACAATAGAATTTGGAAGCAAAGAACTGTTGATATTGGGGTAGTATCTAAAGAAAGAGCATTGCAATTAGGATTTACTGGACCAATGTTAAGAGGTTCTGGCGTTCCATGGGATCTTCGAAAAAAACAACCTTATGAAATTTATAGCCAACTTGATTTTGATATTCCTGTTGGAACAAATGGTGATTGCTATGATAGATATCTTGTGAGAATTGAAGAGATGAGGCAATCAAATAAAATTATAAAACAATGTGTTGATTGGTTGAAAAATAATAATGGTGAATACATTTCAGATAATAATAAAATAACTCCACCGACTAGAGATGAAGTCAAAGAAGATATGGAGTCACTTATTTATCATTTTAAACTATTTACCGAAGGATATTGTATACCAAAGGGAGAAGTATATTGTGCTGTGGAACATCCCAAAGGGGAGTTTGGAGTTACTTTGATTTCTGATGGATCAAATAAGCCTTACAGATTAAAAATGCGCGCCCCTGGTTTTCCTCATTTAGCAGCACTAAATGAGATGGTAAATGGTCATATGATATCTGATGTTGTTGCTATTATTGGAACTCAAGATATTGTTTTTGGAGAAATAGATAGGTAAAAATTATGTATGAAAATAATAACTATAATATTTCTAGTGAAATAATTACAAAAATAAATAAATGGTTACAAAAATTTCCAGATGGAAAGAAAAAGCCTGCGATAATATATTCGTTACATTTAATTCAAAAGGAAAATAAATATATTAAACCCGAGCATGTCGAAGCTATTGCTGAATATTTAAGTTTAAATAAAATGGATGTTCACGAGGTTGCATCTTTTTACTCAATGTTCGAAACGGAAAAAATTGGAAAACATACAATATCAGTATGTACCAACGTATCTTGTATGTTAAATGGTTCTGACGAAATTCTTAACCACCTTGAAAAAAAACTTAAAATAAAAGTAGGCGAATCGACAGATATGTTTTTTTTGAAAGATGAGAGAGAGTGTTTGGCTGCATGTGGTGGTGCCCCTATGATGCAAGTAGATCATAAATATTATGAAAATCTTAACAAAGAAAAAATAGATAAAATAATCGAGGATATTGAAAATGACTGATAACTTAAGACTTAATGAATTGTGTTATTCAACATTATCAAGTAACAATCCAAATACATATGATACTTATATTAAATTAGGAGGATATGAGACATGGAAAAATATCCTTTTAAATAAATTAAGTAAACAAGAGATAATTGATACTGTAATAGATTCAGGTCTAAGAGGAAGAGGAGGCGCAGGATTTTCAACAGGTAGGAAATGGAGCTTTATTAATCAAGATTCAACCGACACTAAATATCTTGTATGTAATGCAGATGAATCAGAGCCTGGCACGTGTAAGGATAGAGATATTCTTAGATATAATCCACATGCTTTAATAGAAGGAATGCTTATAGCAAGTTACGCAATAGGAGCCGAGACCGCATATTGCTATCTAAGAGGTGAATTTATCGATGATGTTTATACAAGTTTTAAAAATGCACTAAAAGACGCATATGATAATAAACTTGTTGGGAAAAATATTTTAAAGTCAGATATAAATATCGATATTCATGATTTAATTGGAGCCGGTGCCTATATAGTTGGTGAAGAAACGGCGATGTTAGAATCAATTGAAGGAAAAAAAGGGTTCCCAAGATATAAGCCGCCATTTCCAGCTCTAAAAGGTCTGTTTGGCTGCCCAACAATAATTAACAATGTTGAAACATTGGCATCTGTACCAAAAATATTAGACAACGGATCAAACTGGTTTAAGTCTATAGGTACTGAAGCTAGCCCAGGATTTAAATGTTTTTCAGTGTCTGGACATGTTAATAAACCTGGTAACTATGAAATCCCCCTAGGAACTTCATTTGAAACTCTTCTTGATTTAGCTGGAGGAATGAAGAACGGTAAAAATCTTAAAGCTGTAATTCCCGGCGGATCATCTGTTCCTGTTTTACCTGGCGATATTATGATGAAAACAAATATGGATTATGAATCTATTGCCAATGCAGGTTCGCTACTAGGCTCGGGAGCAGTAATTATTATGGATGAAACAACAAATATGGTTGAAGTCATTCATCGAATAGCAAGATTTTATTATTCAGAGTCATGCGGGCAATGTACGCCTTGCAGAGAAGGAACAGGGTGGATGTATAAAGTAATCGATAAAATTATTAAAGGTCATGGTACCTTGGATGATATTAAAACTCTTGAATCTATTCCAAAAATGATATCAGGAAGCACAATATGTGCTTTAGGAGACGCAGCAGCAATGCCTGTTGAAAGTTTTATTAATCATTATAGGCATGAGTTTTTAAGCTATATAAAAAAAGAAAATAAAGTAGAGAATTCAAACGCAAAATCTAATTTATATAATAATAAAGAATTTGTTTTACATAAAAAATGAAAATTAAAATAAATAACAAAGAATTTCACTTTGCGAAAGGAGAAACTGTAATTCAGGTTGCCGATAGAAATGGAATACATATTCCAAGGTTCTGCTACCATGATAAATTATCAATCGCTGCTAATTGTAGAATGTGTTTGATTGAGCAGGTTGGTATAAACAAGCCGCAACCGGCGTGCTCAACACCAGCTATGGAAAATCAAGAATATTTTACAAAATCTGACTTAGCAAAAAATTCACAAAAAAATACCATGGAATTTCTATTGATTAATCATCCGCTTGATTGTCCAGTTTGCGATCAAGGTGGTATGTGTGAACTTCAAGATCAAGCTTTAATGCATGGTAGAGTAAAGTCAAGATATGAACAAGAAAAAAGAGTAGTAATAGATCGCAATATTGGTCCTTTAATTAAGACAAATATGACAAGATGTATACATTGTACTCGTTGCGTAAGATATGGTGAAGAAATAGCTGGAATAAAAGAATTTGGAGCTATTGGTAGAGGTGAGGGCATGGAAATTAGAACTTATTTATCATCGGCGATAAATTCACCAATGTCCGGGAATATGATAGACATATGTCCAGTAGGCGCATTGAACGCCTCACCATCGCATATGAAAGGAAGAACCTGGGAGCTTGAAGAGGTAAAATCTATATCATCACATGATTGTGTCGGGTCAAATATGAATATCCATATATCAGATAATAGTGTTTTCAGAGTAGTGCCTCACGAAAATGAAAAGATCAATGAGATTTGGATATCTGATAGAGATAGATTTTCATATGAAGCTATTGACCATCCAGATAGAGTAAAAAAACCAATTGCAAAAGTAAATGGAAGACACATAGAAGTTGAATGGGAAGAAGCTTTTGAGATTATTAAAACAAAAATTAAAGATACAAGATTTGGAAAGTCTGCGGGCTTCATAAGCGCAAGTTCAACTGTTGAGGAACAATATCTTTTTCAAAAATGGTTAAGAGAAATTAATATAAATAATATTGACCACAGAGTTTCACAATGTAAATTTAATTACGAGGAATACGATTTTTTTCCAAAACTGGATATTCCAATTAAAGAAATAGAAAATACAAAATCAATTCTTTTGCTAGATAGTGATATTACAAATCAACAACCAATACTTTCACATAAAATTAGAAAAGCTTTTTTAAATAGTGCAAAAATAAATTCAATTAGTTCGTATAAATATAAATACAATTTTGATACAAACAATTCCTTGTTAATAAATCCAAACATCTTAGTTGAGACATTAATAGATATTATTGAGTACTTGTCTGTAGTAACTGTAAATGATAAGACTTTAAAAAGTTTTGACATTCCTGAGGATATTAGGAAAAATTTTAAAGGCCTTACAAATAAAAATATAATTGAAATTAGTAATGACTTACTAATACAAGACTCTTTAGTTATCCTCGGTTCGAATTTGAAAAACCATCCTGAATTTCAGCTATTAAAAATTTTGGTTAATATAATTTCAGTTCTGACAAAATCAAATAAAGGATACTTAAGTGAAAATTGTAACGAAGCTGGAGCATGGTTAACTGGGTGCTTACCAAATAAACTTGAAGGCATGATTGATTCTAAACATACTGGATTAAATGTTTCTGAGTCAATCAAAGAGAATCTTGACACATACATCTTGTATAATCTTGAGCTAATCGATTTTTATAATAATTCGGAATTAAAAAGTTCACTAGAAAATGCTGAATTTGTCTTAGGAATTCAGAGCTATATAACAGAAGAAGAAATGAATTATTACGATGTAATTCTTCCTCTTGCTACAGTTTTTGAAAGCCCAGGAACTTTTATTAACATAGAAAACGAATGGCAATCTTTCGTGCAATGTTGCTCACCGCATTACATGTCTAAAGAAGGCTGGAAGATTTTAACAAAATTAAGGTTAGTTCATGGATCTGAAATTGGAGAAACTTTAGATTATATAGATATTCTAAACGAAATTGATTCAATCATTAGAAATAATAAAAAAATATTAGATGAAAGCAAAAAAAAATTATCTATAGATAAAATAAAAAAAGAAGATTTTCTAATAAGATGTGGCGGTGATAGTAGTTATTTCACTGACAGTGTTGTAAGAAGAGCAACATCCTTAAATAAGGTAAACATAAATAAGAATTTAGTAAGAGTAAATAAGAAGACTTTGGAACAAAATAATATAGATTTATCTAAGAATAAAATAATTATAAAACAAGGAAAAAATAAATTACTTGTGGACCTCGTTATTGATGAAAATGTTTCTAATGACTGCGTGTATATTATTAACTCTAATAAAGAGCATTATGATTTAGGTAAACAATATCAACCAATTATGATAGAAAATGTTTAATTATATAAATAACATATTTAATACATTATCAGCTTATTTTTATGATTTAAGTAGTTTGCCATATACTTTAATATTAATTGGTATGATTATGGTGCCGTTATTGATTTTAGTAGCCTACTATACATATGCTGAGAGAAAAATTATTGCTTCAATGCAAGGTAGGCTTGGGCCAAATGTTGTTGGTCCAAAAGGTTTAATGCAGCCATTCGCAGATGGTGTTAAATTATTTTTTAAAGAAATAGTTATTCCTACAGATTCCAATAAATTTTTATTTTTACTGGCGCCAGTAATTACTTTTACAGTAGCCTTTGCAGCGTGGGCTGTAATTCCGTTTGACAGTGTGATGGTTTTATCAAACATAAATGCTGGTTTATTATATATTTTAGCAATGACGTCATTGGGTATTTATGGAATTATTATTGCTGGCTGGGCATCTAATTCAAAGTATGCGCTTCTAGGCGCTATGAGGTCAGCATCACTAATAATTGCTTACGAAATTGCTATGGGATTTGCTTTAGTGGGAGTAATAATGATTTCTGGAAGTTTAAATCTTGGAGATATAATAAATGCTCAGAAAGGCTCAATATTTAATTGGTTATGGGTACCGTTATTTCCATTATTTATAATTTATTTTATTGCTGGTGTTGCAGAAACAAATAGAGCACCTTTTGATGTTGCGGAGGGAGAGTCAGAATTAGTAGCAGGTTTTCATGTTGAATATTCTGGAATGGGCTTTGCGGTATTTTTCATTGCAGAATATGCAAATATGATATTAATTTCTGCTTTAACAGCAATTTTATTTTTCGGTGGGTGGCTATCACCTTTTTATTTAGAAGACTTAGATAGTTTTCAAATTAATGATCAAATAAATAATTTATTATTATTTTTTATAAATGACGGATTACACTGGTTTATTATAAAAACATTTTTCTTTATGTTTTGTTTTATATGGTTTAGAGCTACTTTCCCAAGATATCGATATGATCAAATTATGAGATTGGGTTGGAAAATTCTTATACCTTTAACATTAATATGGATTTTTGTAGAAATGATATTAATTTACTTTAAGGTAGGCCCTTGGTTTACATAGGAAAACAATGATAAAAAAATATTTTAAAAGTTTTTTTCTTTATGAGTTGCTACTTGGTATGAAAGTAACATTCTTAAATATGTTTAAGAAAAAAACAACATTAAACTACCCTTATGAAAAAGCACCGCAATCTTCTCGTTTTAGAGGGTTACATGCATTAAGAAGGTATCCAGGCGGAGAGGAAAGATGTATAGGCTGTAAATTATGTGAAGCAGTTTGCCCTGCTTTAGCGATTACAATAGATACAGAAGAAAGAAATGATGGGACAAGAAGAACAACAAAATATGATATTGATTTGTTTAAGTGTATATTTTGCGGTTTTTGTGAGGAAGCCTGTCCAGTCGATGCCATAGTAGAAACGAGAATATTCGAGTACCATTTCGAGGAGCGTGGTCAAAATATTTTGAAGAAAAGTGATTTACTTAAAATAGGCGATAAGTTTGAAGAAGAAATCTCGGTTGATCAAAGTATAAAATCTCAGAGAAAATAATTATGGATATCTTATCAATACTTTTTTATTTAGTGGCATCAGTAATAATATTGTCATCAATAGCTTTAATAGTGGTAAATAACACAGTACATGCCGCTTTACTTTTGGTATTAATATTTTTCAATAGTGCAATTTTATGGTTGATGCTTCAAGCTGAATTTTTAGCAATTGTTCTTGTTTTGGTTTATGTTGGCGCTGTTTTGGTACTTTTTCTATTTGTAATAATGTTGTTAGACATACAAGTAAAAAAGAATATTAGTAAAAAAATGTATCTATTATTTTCAGTATTTATTTCTTTAATAATGTTTATCGAGCTATACATGGTAATTTTTTATCATGATTTTGCTAGTATTCAAAAAGAAATAACTATCTCAGAGCTAGGTAATACATACGATATTGGTCTATCACTTTTTACAAATTATATTTTTTCTTTTGAAGTAACTGCATTTATTTTATTGGTAGCGATAATAGCTGCCATTGCAATTAATTTGAATGTAAAGCAGAGGTCTTTAAAACAAAATCCAGGTAAACAAGTTTTAGAAAGTAAAGAGTCTAGACTTAAAATATTAAAGGATGAGGAATTATGATAACTATGACCCATTATTTAGTATTTAGCTTACTTTTATTTTGTATAAGTATTGCTGGGATATTTATAAATAGAAAAAATATCCTTTTATTACTAATGTCTATTGAGCTTATGCTTTTATCTGTTAACACAAACTTTATTGTATTTTCGCATTTTAGTAACGATATCACTGGTCAAGTTTTTGTATTCTTTATATTGGCAGTCGCAGCAGCAGAATCAGCTATTGGGCTAGCTATTATAGTAGCTTTGTATAGAGTTAAGAATTCAATAGAGATTAATTTAATTAATAAACTTAAGGGATAATAAATGGAACTATTACTACTATTTATTCCATTGCTTTTATTAACTAGTTCATTGATAGTGGGCCTAAGTTCAAATAATCTTGGTAAAATTAGTGCTGGAATTTTAAGCTCAACATTAGTTTTTGTTGCTTTAATTTTTTCTTCAATAATTTTATTTAATATTTATAAGCATGAAGATCAAATCTTATATGAAAATTTTTATAATTGGATATCAATAAGTAGCTTAGAAATTGGCATTGGTTATTTAATAGATAAGTTCTCTGCAGTAATGTTATTTGTCGTTCTTTTGATATCATTTGTTGTACATGTTTATAGTATTAGCTATATGAGTGAAGAAAAGGATTTTAAAAGATTTTTTTCTTACATCGCGCTATTTACCTTTTCTATGATATTACTAGTGATGTCAAATAATTTAATTCAGTTATTTATTGGTTGGGAAGGTGTAGGATTAGTATCTTATTTATTGATAGGTTTTTTTTACAAGAAAGAATCTGCCATAAAAGCAAATTTAAAAGCTTTTTTAATAAATAGAATCGGGGATATGTTTTTTATTTTAGGTATTGCAATGATATATGCATTATTTGATTCTTTTGATTATAGAACGATTTTTATAAATATTAATAAAGTTGATTTTGAAAATTTAGACTCATATTTTGGCTTAAGTTATTTAGATTTATCTTGTTTATTTTTATTTATAGGTGCGATGGCAAAGTCTGCACAGATTCCACTTCATGTATGGCTTCCAGACTCAATGGAGGGTCCTACTCCTATTTCTGCCTTAATACACGCCGCAACGATGGTGACAGCAGGAATTTTTATGGTCGGTAGACTCTCGCCATTATTTGAATTAACAGATTTTACAAATAGTTTTATTTTAATAATAGGATCATCTACTGCATTATTTATGGGTCTTATTGCAATATATGAAAATGATATCAAAAGAGTGATTGCATATTCAACGATATCGCAACTAGGTTATATGGTTGCTGCCTTAGGAATTAGTGCTTACACCGTATCATTTTTTCACTTGTTTACCCATGCTTTCTTTAAGGCTCTTCTTTTTCTGTGTGCTGGATCTATTATTATGTCTTTACATCATAATCAAGATATTACAAAGATGGGTGGTTTACGTTCAAAATTACCGGTAACATATATTTGTTTTTTAATTGGAACACTTAGCATCATTGGATTTCCTTTAACATCTGGCTTTTTTTCCAAAGACTTAATACTAGAGGTAATGTTAGATAATAATTCCACAATTTCATTTGTGTCATATAACATGTTATTAGTCGGGGCCTTAGTAACAGTAATATACTCATTAAGACTTTTGTTTATTGTTTTTCACGGTAATTTTAGAGGAGGTAAGTTATCCAGTATTAAAGAACAGTCAATGATTATTTTATTGCCTTTAATATTGCTTGCAATATTTTCATTATTCTCAGGATATCTAATCAAAACCTTTATAGATATGCCAATATATTTTTATGGTTTAAAAGATATCCATTATGAGGGAATTTTACCATTCATAAGTCACGGAATACTTTCTCCTGCATCTATAGCTTT
>MDSV01196637.1_pt1 | contig 22899 bp, 20 predicted proteins | sample 810851 | NCBI WGS metagenome assembly MDSV01 (sample SAMN05326640, study PRJNA326480) | marine metagenome | isolation source: seawater | place: Atlantic Ocean: North East | collected 2012 | reverse complement strand
TAAGGCCCGCGATTGCAGAGGCAGAAAATACTTATAAAATTGTTCAGCACGAAACCTTTGCACCAGTGCTCTACCTTATTAAATATAAGGGTGGGATTGAAAATGCTATTGAAATTCAAAATAATGTTAAACAGGGGCTTTCCTCAGCTATTATGACTAATAACTTACGAGACGCTGAATTATTTTTATCTCAAAATGGTAGTGATTGTGGTATAGCTAATGTAAACATTGGGACTTCTGGAGCTGAAATCGGAGGCGCTTTTGGCGGTGAAAAAGATACCGGTGGCGGCCGTGAGTCGGGTAGTGATGCATGGAAAATTTATATGCGAAGACAAACCAATACAATTAACTATACTACAAATTTACCTTTAGCTCAGGGGATTAAATTTGACCTGTAAACCTCAACATATTTAATTAAAAAAAAAGTTTTAGTTTTGGCACGGTTTTTAATATTTAAAAAAGAAAAAAATGTGTGTTAAAAATTTTATATTTTTATTTAATTTTTAAAATTATTTAATCTTGTTATCTGCGCCTAGTGCCGCATTCCTTAAAAAAACTGAAATGGAAGAACAGTCTCAAACTATTGATATCAAAGCAATCAATGAAAAAATTGAAAAGCAAAGTGCCTTTATAGAGTTACTTAACCTTGAAATGAACAAGGTAATTATTGGACAAAAGCAAATGATAGAGCGCTTATTAATAGGTCTGCTAGGCCAAGGGCATATTTTATTAGAAGGGGTTCCAGGCCTAGCTAAAACCTTGGCCATAAATAGCTTATCTCAAGCAGTGGCTGGGAGCTTTAGCCGGATTCAATTTACTCCAGATCTGCTCCCTGCCGACGTTGTAGGGACGCTTATCTACAATATGAAAACTAATGACTTTAACATAAAAAAAGGGCCTGTTTTTGCAAATTTCGTTCTTGCAGATGAAATCAACCGTGCACCCGCCAAAGTACAATCCGCATTGTTGGAGGCCATGCAGGAAAAACAAGTGACCATTGGAGATAAGACTTTTGTCCTTGATAAGCCTTTTTTGGTTATGGCCACTCAAAACCCAGTGGAGCAAGAGGGGACCTATCCCTTGCCCGAGGCCCAAGTAGACCGCTTTATGCTTAAAGCAGTCATTAACTATCCAAAAATAGAAGATGAGCAACAAATAATGCGAGCCAATTTAAAAGGGGCGTTTGAAAAAATTAAACCCGTTGTAACCGTCAAAGAAATTTTAGTAGCTCAAGAAGCGGTCCGAGAAGTCTACATGGATGAAAAAATTGAAAAGTACATCCTGGATATTGTGTTTGCTACCCGTTACCCCGAACGCTATAATTTAGCAGATTTAAAGCCGCTCATTTCATTTGGCGCATCGCCAAGGGGCAGTATAAACCTTGCAACTGCAGCGAAGTGTTATGCCTTCATAAAGCGCAGAGGCTACGTAATTCCTGAAGATGTTAGGTCGATTGTTTTAGATGTATTGCGGCACCGTATTGGAATCACTTACGAAGCTGAGGCCGAAAACATCACCTCAGAAGATATTGTCAATAAAATTGTCAATGTTATTGAGGTGCCCTAAAGCATTTCAAAGGCCTTAACAAACTCAGACCGTTTCGACAAACAAGCCTAATGGACACAAAGGATTTACTAAAAAAAGTGCGTAAAATTGAAATCAAAACACGGAGGTTGTCCGACCATGTTTTTGGGGGTGAATACCATTCTACTTTTAAAGGCCGTGGTATGACCTTTTCTGAAGTCCGCCAATACCAATACGGGGATGATGTTCGAAATATTGATTGGAATGTAACCGCTAGATACAATGAGCCGCATATAAAAATATTTGAAGAGGAGCGAGAGTTGACTATGATGTTAGTGGTCGATGTCTCGGGCTCGAAACAGTTTGGAACACATGAGCAGTTCAAAAATGAATTTGTAACTGAAATTGCTGCAACGCTTGCCTTTTCAGCTACCCAAAATAACGACAAAATTGGATTGGTGCTTTTCTCAAGTGATGTGGAGCTATTTATCCCTCCAAAAAAGGGCCGTCCCCATGTGCTTAGAATCATTAGAGAACTTTTGGAGTTTAAGCCCCAAAAAAAACAAACCGATATTTCTGAAGCCCTTCGCTTTTTGTCAAGTGTGTTAAAGAAAAAAGCGATTGTATTTTTGCTGTCCGATTTTATGGCCACTGATTACAAACAGAATCTAAAAATAATGGCCGGGAAACACGACGTTACAGGTATAAGGGTTTATGATAGAAGCGAAGTTGAAATCCCAAAACTCGGCCTTGTCCAAATGGTGGATCAAGAAACCCGTAGATCCATTTTGGTTAACACGAATTTAAAACGTGTTCGTCAGAGCTATGCCAATCTCCAAAGCGAACAAGTCAACTACTTTAAAGACAGTTTTAAAAAGGCTGGGGCTGGATGTCTCGATTGTAGGACAGATGAAAGCTATGTAAAAAAATTATTGGGCTATTTCAAACAGAGAGGATAAGGCTATGCGTTCAAAATCAAAAAAACTTTTAATTTACACCAAAAGCCTTTGGTTGCTAATTTTCTTTTTTGCCCTTGGTGGCGTAGGTAACGCGCAAATAAAAACGTCTTTAGATACTACCGCCATCAAAATCGGAGAAGAACTATTGTTTGCTTTGGAGGTAGAAGTGGACAGTACATCGACAATAGTTTTCCCGGAAGGTGAAACTTTTGGAGCTATGGAGCTCCTTGAAAACTATGAAACGGATACGCTTTCCAAAACGCTGCGCATTAGGCTCCTAAAAAAATATGGCCTTACTCAATTTGATTCTGGTACTTATACGATTCCGCAACAGAAAATTTTGATCGGAGACAAGCTGGTGTTTTCAGACTCCATTAAAATTAATGTCCTTGGGGTTGCGATTGATACCACTAAACAAAAAATGTTTGAAATCAAGCCTCTTATTGAGATAAAAAATCAAAATTCCTTTTGGCGTTCTTATTGGTGGGTTATAGGTTTGCTATTGCTAATTTTTGCCGTTATCTGGTATTGCTTTTATTACCGAAAAAAAGGCGGATTGAATTCCGAAAAAACAAAAACGCTGGCTGCTTATGAACAAGCTAAGATGGCTTTAAATATGCTCAATGAAGATGCCTATTTCGAAAATAATACGATCAAAGAATTTTACTCTGAGCTTACTTTTATCTTGCGCAAATATCTCAATGAAAAAGTTTATGATCAAGCCTTGGAAAGCACCACTGATGAGCTAATAGAAACGCTCCGCACATTAAAAAAATCTAAGCAAATTCATTTGGGAAACGAAACGTTAAAGAACATTGAGGCCACGCTAAAAAGGGCCGACCTAGTAAAATTCGCAAAATCTAAGCCCGTTTATGAAATTGCCAGAACAGACAAACAAATCATTGCCACAGAAATTGATCATGTCAAAGCCGGGCTGCCAACACCAACCGAAACTGAGCTAAAGCAAACGGCGGAATACCAGAAATACTTACAAAAAAAGAAGTATAAACAGCGGCTAAAATTGGCCGTGCTCTCTTTGTTAGGGCTGTTGTTTGCATTATTTATTGGTTCGGGGCTGCGCTATGGTTTTGAAGCGGTAAAAGATACCGTATTTCGTCATCCCAGCAAATCACTTCTGGAGAAGGAATGGGTCTCCAGCGAATATGGTGCTCCAGGGATTAGTCTAGAAACTCCCGATGTTTTAACTCGTGTGCTGACGGATTCCCTAAACTTGAAAGAGGTCCCTTTAAACACTAAACAGTTTCGATTGTACACTGAGAGTGTGCCTATTGACCTTGTTGTTAAGAGCTCTAAATCTAAGGCGCAGACCCAGTCAAAACAAGGACAAGATGCTGCTATGGACCTTTTAAAAGCAGCAGAAGATGAATTGCTTTCTTTAGAACAAAAAAGTGCTTCTAACATACTACCCAAAAATGAAAAATTTACCACATCCAATGAACAAGAAGGACTAAAAACATACGGTACGGCAAATTTTATGTTTAAAAAAGGTGTTAATTCAGAGGCCAAATTCACCATCCTTGGGTTTTCAAATGAATCACTTTTACAGCAACTGATAATTGTATGGGACGCAAATGACCGCTATGCCTCGCAAATTTCCCAGCGTATATTAGGCTCTGTTGAACTTCTAAAACAACCCGAAAAATGATGCTTGAAGGAATAGAATTTACAAATGCCATGTGTTTTTGGTTGCTGCTTTTGTTGCCGGCGCTGGTAGTTTGGTATGGGTTAAAGCACAAACAACAAAATGCAGATTTAAAAATTTCAAGTTTGCAAGGGTTTGGTGGCGGTGGACTGTTTTGGGCGAAACTAAAGCACTTACTCTTTGTGCTGCGCCTTTTTGCAATTGCACTTATCATAACCGGGATGGCACGACCGCAAACCGTAGATGTGTCAAGCCGGACTAAAACTACCCGCGGTATCGATATTGTCATGGCTATTGATGTTTCTGCGAGCATGCTTGCCAAAGACTTGAAGCCCAGTCGCCTGGAAGCTCTAAAAACAGTTGCGGCTAAATTCATTTCTCGCCGGCCTAACGACCGTATTGGGCTGGTAGAATATGCTGGGGAAAGCTATACCAAAACCCCAATTACAAGCGACAAGGATATAGTCCTCAAATCATTGAAGGAGATTGAGTATAATACAATAATAACAGGTGGAACTGCTATCGGAATGGGCCTTGCTACAGCCGTTAATAGAATTAAAGACAGCAAAGCGAAAAGTAAGGTTGTAATTTTACTGACCGATGGTGTAAACAACTCTGGGTTTATCGACCCAAAAACGGCCAGTGAATTGGCGGTCGAATACGGCATAAAAACCTATACCATTGGCCTTGGAAGCAACGGCATGGCATTGTCCCCAGTGGCGGTAAACAGCAGTGGTGCGTTTCAGTATGCGAAAGTTCAGGTAGAAATTGATGAAGCCTTGCTCAAAGAAATTGCCAAGGAAACAGGCGGTACGTACTTTAGAGCGACAGACAACAAAAAATTAGAGGCCATCTATGAAGAGATTGACCGTTTAGAAAAAACAGAAATTGAAGAATTCAAATATTACAATTACGAGGAAAAGTTTCGGCCTTTTGTTCTTTGGGCCTTGGGCCTTTTAATGTTTGAGTTTTTATTACGTAACAGCATTTTAAGAGGGTTTATTTAATATGTTTGAGTTAGAAGAAAAGGTTTGGTTTTGGTTGCTTTTCCTACTGTTAGGGATGCTAATGCTGTTTTTCTGGACTGCTCTTTGGAAGCGAAAAACAAAGCAACGGTTTGCCTCCAGTCATTTATTAAAACAACTAAGCCCAGACCAGTCTATTTTCAAGTCCGTTCTAAAACTGGTGGTCTTGTCCTTGGCTGTCCTTTGTTTTACCGCAGCGCTGGTCAATCCGAAAGTCGGTACTAAAATAGAAACCGTTAAGCGCCAAGGAGTTGACATTGTATTTGCTATTGATGTTTCTAAAAGTATGCTTGCTGAAGATGTCGCGCCTAACCGCTTGGCAAAAGCACAACAGCTAACAGCACAAATTATTAACACTCTGGCGGGAGACCGCATTGGTATTATTGCCTATGCCGGAAAAGCGGTGCCTCAATTGCCTATTACCACTGATTATGCCGCGGCAAAAATGTTCCTTCAAAACATGAATACAGACATGCTCTCGTCTCAAGGAACGGCTATTGACGAGGCTATTCAGCTCTCAAGAACCTATTTTGATGACCAGGAGCAAACAAACCGCGTTTTGATTATCATTTCGGATGGAGAAGACCACAACGATCTGAACATTGATATAGCACAGGCTGCAGCAAAAGAAGGGATTAAAATCTTTACTATTGGGGTTGGCAGCGAAAAAGGAGGGCCCATTCCACTAAAGAAAAGTGGGATTACGATGAGCTACAAAAAGGATTCAAATGCTGAAACTGTCATTACAAAGCTCAATGTAGAAACAATGACGGCCATAGCAGAAGCGACTAAGGGGGGGTTTATCTTAGGAGAAAACACCAATGTTGTTACCGAAACTATTGGGAAGATTCTAAACAATCTGGAGAAAAAAGAATTTGAGGCAAAAGAGTTTTCCGAATTTAAAGATCAATTTCAATGGTTTTTGGGATTCGGACTTTTCTTTTTAATTTTGGATATATTCTTATTGGAAAGAAAAACTGCTTGGCTCAAGCGACTAAACTTATTTAATGAAAACCTGTGAAAAAACAACTACATTATATTGTGTTTTTTAAGTGTTTAACAAGCGGTCTATGTCTTGCGCTGTTATTGATCTGGAGTAACACTGGTTTCGCTCAAAAAGCTGAAGATGAGCTTGAGGATTCGAACCAGTATGTTCTTAGAGGCAACGAACAAATTAACAATTCCTTTGTAGAGGCAGAAAAAAGCTATAGAATGGCCCTATCAAAAACCCCGTCTAACTCAAAAGGCTCCTATAACCTAGGAACCGCCTATTACGGGGCAGAACTCTACGACGAAGCTTTATCCAGACTGGTAGAGGCTGCCAAATCGGGTTCCAAAACGCAAAAACACCGCGCTTATCACAATATTGGGAACGCCTTGATGCAGGGTAAAGAATGTAAAAAAGCTGTTGAAGCCTATAAAAACGCTTTGAGAAACAATCCGTCTGATGACGAATCTCGCTACAATTTAGCTCTTGCTCAACATTGTGCAAAAGATGAAGGAAGCGGGGGCGATGACAAGGACAATCAAGAAGAACAAAAACAAAAAGACAACAAAGAAAACGAGGAAAAAAAGGACAGCGACAAACAGCAAGAACAAGAGGAGAAAAACAAAAAGAAAGACAAAGAGGGAGACAAACCTAAAGACGATGAAGACAAAAAAGAGGAGAACGGAAGTCCCAAAGACAAAAATGGAGACGATAAAAATAAAGAGCAACCCAAACCTGATCCTCGAGCTGGAAAAATGTCACCTCAGCAAATTAAAAACCTGCTTGAAGCTATGAACAATGAAGAAAAGAAAGCCCAAGAAAAAATGAATGCTTCAAAAAAGAAAGGGGTTAAAATTCATACTGAAAAAGACTGGTAGACCATGAAAATTAGATTGCTTTTTTTGGTCCTATTCATATGCCAATTAGGGTTTACACAGGTTACCTTTGAGGCAAAAGCAAGCAAGACTACTTTAGGGGTTAACGAACGGCTTCGAATAGATTTTAAAATGAATGAAGACGGAGACAACTTTACGCCTCCAGATTTTAAGGGTTTTAAGGTAGTAGGAGGGCCTAGTCAATCCATTAATAATTCTTGGATTAATGGTGTTCGCACTTACTCAAAGAGCTATACTTACTACTTGGCCCCTACAAAAAAAGGTGTGTTCTCAATTGGTCAATCTAGCATAGAAGTCGATGGAGCTATGTACAAGACGGCCGCCCTAAAAATTACTGTTACTGGGGCTGTTGACATTCCAAAAGATCCCAATGACCCCCAATACATTGCCTCTGAAAGCATTCATCTAGTGGCCGAAATTTCAAAAACTAAGCCTTATTTAAATGAAGCTGTATCTGTTGTTTATAAACTTTATGTGGCTGAAAGCACCGGGGTTAGAAACTGGAATGAACTAGACTCCCCGCGCTATGACGATTTTTGGAGCCAGACTATAGCAGTCAAAGACTTGACTGTTAAAGAAGGACAATATAAAGGGGAAAACTACCGCTATGTCGTTCTTAAAAAAGCGTTGTTATACCCCCAAAAAACAGGCAGACTAATTTTAGAGCCATTGACTTTAGATGTGAGTGTTGAAGTCCCTTCAAACCGAAGGGATATATTTGGAAGGCAAGTCTCGACAACGACAAATAGAACAGTCACTGCTGGTCGTAAAACTATTGATGTAAAGCCGCTGCCTGATAAAGGAAAGCCCCAAAGTTTTTCTGGCGCTGTTGGACAATTTGAACTCGCTGTTAACACTTCCAAAAACCAATTAAATGCAACAGAGGCATTCAATCTGTCTATAGAGGTTAAAGGTAAGGGCAATCTAAAACTTTTTAAGCTGCCAATACCTGTCTTGCCATCGACTCTAGAAGTATATGAACCAGAGCATTCTGAAAAAATAAGTACCCGGGTCTCTGGGACAACAGGCAGTATCAATGACAGCTATACAATTGTTCCAAACGAACAGGGACAATACCCTATTGCTCCTGTTGAATTTTCCTACTTTGACCTAGAGTCTCACAGCTATAAAACGCTTGTTTCGGATCAAATTGCGATTTCGGTAAATCCGAATCCAAAAAGGAATACAAATAGAAAGCCTTTAGAGGAAACTTCAAAAAATATAGCCCCTAGCTCTGGTCAGTTTTCCTCTTTTAAAACGACAACTCAACTACAGCCCATAAACGAAGTCCCCTTTCATGGCAGTCGTTTGTTCTGGGGGCTGTTTTTAGGGCCCTTAGTTTTGATTCCTGCAGTCGTAGTTTATACCAAAAGACAAGATGAAAGGGCGCTTGATGTTTCAGGTAACAAAATTAGAAAGAGCAATACGTTGGCCAGAAAATACCTTAGTGAAGCAAAGAAAAATATGGGGGACAAAAAGCATTTTTATGTGGCCCTTGAGCGCGCCCTTCACAATTATCTCAAAGCAAAACTCAAAATCGAGACGAACGAGCTGTCTAAAGACCGAATTAAACATTTATTGATAAAAAAAGCAGTTCTTAAAAGTGATGTTTTAATCTTTTTAGCGCTTTTAGAGTCCTGTGAATTGGCCCGCTACACACCGTTTTCTGACTCTGATATGGTACGGGACTATGGCGGTGCTTCGGAAACAATCAATCGCTTAGATAAACAATTAAAATGAAAACAAAAACAATAATTTTAATGTCTTGGCTGATTTGCTCCTTGGGGGGGGCTCAAACTTTAGGGGATTTTGAAAAGGCGAACCTCTTCTACAATGAAGGCGCATATCTTGAAGCTATAAGGGGCTATGAGGCGATACTGGAAAAAGAGCTGCACTCCGCGGAACTTTATTATAATTTAGCGAACTGCTATTACAAAATTAATAAAGTTGGCCCCTGTATTTATTACTATGAAAAAGCACTTGGCCTTGAGCCAAAAGACCAAGATATACTCAACAATTTTGCCTTTGCTCAAAAAATGACCGTTGATAAAATAGACGACATCCCTGATGTCGGCTTTTTAAACTTTGTCAATAATTCTGCGAAAACGTTTAGCCTAGACAACTGGGCCTTTATTTGCGTGTGCTTTATGTTGCTCTTTGTTTCTTTTTTTATAGGCTATTACTTAAACAAAGGGGTCAAAAAAAAGCGGCTTTTCTTTGTGTTGAGCGCATTAGTGTTAATCGTTATGCTCGGCAGCTACGCCTTGATGATTCAAAAAAACAAGCTTTTAAAATCCGAAAAATTTGGCGTGCTTTTTTCGCCAGAAGTCTTGGTCAGGTCTGAGCCCAACCTCAAAAGTGAACTTGTTATTAAATTACACGAAGGAACCAAAATTCAATTGTTGGAAACTTATCAAAAGACATGGACGAAAATTAAACTGCGTGACGGCAAAACAGGGTGGGTTTCGAACGAAGTTTATAAAGAGCTGTAAACCATAATGGGGCAGGCCACTGTCATTTGTAAAAAATATATTATATTTAGAAAGAATGCCTTAATTGAATGTAATCAATTAAGGTTTTTTATACCTAAATCTTTGTAAACTAAAACAAATGAAAAACCTTTTTTCAAATCTAAAAGGGGATACCTTTGGTGGTATCACAGCCGGAATCGTAGCTCTTCCGCTGGCCTTAGCCTTTGGTGTGTCTTCTGGAATGGGACCGAGCGCAGGACTTTATGGTGCTATTTTTATCAGTTTTTTTGCCGCCCTTTTTGGCGGTACTCAAACCCAAATTTCTGGGCCTACAGCCCCAATGACTGCCGTAAGTATGGTGATGATTGCGGGAATTGTAGCGGCAAATGATGGGGATTTAAACAAAGCCTCTCCATTAATTCTAATGGTTTTTTTTCTGGCAGGATTACTTCAAGTTGGCCTTGGATTTTTAGGTCTTGGCAAGTATATTAAATATATTCCTTACCCTGTAGTGTCTGGATTTATGACCGCCATTGGCGTAATCATTTTACTCACTCAAATTTTGCCTTCCTTGGGTTACAACCCTAAAAACGATATGGACTATGTAAATCAGTTCAAACCACAAGCAGAGGAAATTATTCTAGAAAATATTTTAAGAGAAGAGGCTGGCGAAGGAATCTTAATTTTGGAAAATTTTGAAGAAACAGTCAATCGGGCAAAGAGAATTACCGCTGAGAATGTTTTAAGAGAATCTAAAACCTTGGCGGCAAAGGAGGCTTCTGGCACCATTGGTGCGCTTAAAATCCTGCCCCGCGCGCTGAGACAAATCAACCTTTTAGAACTGCTGTTATCTCTTGGAACTATTATTATCATTTATGGATTTAAAAAAATCACAACTTCTATTCCAAGCACACTTGTTGCGCTTTTTGTCGTTTCTGGGCTGGCCATCGTACTGAAATTAGACTATGTCCCAATTGAGCAGATTCCTCAAGGATTGCCCTTGCCTCAGCTCGAAATGTTTAATTCCCTTAGTTTTAATAGCCTAAGCCCGTACATAATGACAGCCTTGGCTTTAGCTCTATTAGGGGGCATCGATTCGTTGCTTACGAGTATTGTTGCAGACAATATGACAAAAACCAAACACAGTTCTAACAGGGAACTTGTTGGTCAAGGAATAGGCAATAGTATTGCTGCAATTTTTGGGGGCATCCCTGGTGCTGGTGCCACCATTAGAACGGTTGTCAACATCAACGCTGGGGGCAAAACAAGATTATCGGGGATGATTGCCGGTGTGTTGCTGTTATTTGTCTTATTGGTTATGGGGCCAATCGCTTCAAAGATTCCGTCAGCAGTGCTCTCGGGAATACTTATCACTGTGGGTATTGGAGTGATGGACTATAAAGGCTTAAAGGCCATTTCGAAGTTGCCTAAAAACACAAGGCTTGGGCCGCTTAAACTAAGCTCAGAAGTCTTGATAATGATTGTTGTTATGTTGTTGTCAACATTCTGGGATTTGATTTTTGCAGTTGGAATAGGAATGATTATCTCCTGCTTGATGTTTATGAAGTTGATTGGAGATCTCACGGCTGAGCATTCAGAAGTCGAGGAATTAAAAGAAGAGGCCTGGCCAGATGAAATGGGTCTACCGGCAGCCCTTAAAGACCGGGTTTTTATAAAGCACATTAAAGGGCCTTTGTTTTTTGGTTACACATCAGAATTTCAAAAGCTATACAAACAAATTCCAGACAATGCAAAAACAGTGGTAATGAGGCTGAGTAAAATGCAATATGTCGACCAAAGCGGCTTGTTTGTAATGGAGGATATGCTTCTGGATTTGAAACTTAAAGGGGTCAATGTTGTCTTGGTTGGGCTGTTACCACAGCCCCGTTATATGATGGAGCGAATAGACCTTATCCCAGGTGTAATTCCGGAAGCACAGATTTACCAAAACTTCAAAAATTACCTCAAACAGATTCCCAAATGAGATCTTTATGGCATTCAAGGAGTTTTTGTGCTTTCTTGTGGGGACAGGCTTGGAATCTCAAAAACACCTCCAGCCCCAACAAAGGTGGGCAATATTTTAGAGGCTAAAGACTGAACAGGCATATATAATATAGAGGCGTGGATCTTGTCTTCAGATAGAAGAGACAAGCGCGCATTAAAAGAGTTGGCTGCGAATAGAATGGCCGAAGCAATTAATGCCATTTTTAAACCACCGAACAATCCTCCTAAAATTTTATTTAATATCCCTAAGGACGCAAAACTGGCCAATTTTGTCAAGGCTTTTCCCGCCATTGAAATGCCCAGCAATATAGCTATAAAAGTAAGGGCAAAAGCCGTGAGACCAATGGTTTTTTCTGGCCAATCTAAGTAGGCGGATAAACAATTAACGGTTAAGTTGCTAAAATAAATGGCTCCATAGGCGCCCAATAACAATGCGAGCAAGGAAGCAACTTCAACAAATAGCCCTTTGAAAAGTCCTTTGACAATTCCGAAGCCTATTAAGCAAGTTAGGATAATATCGATTGTAGGCATCACTCTTAAAGTCTAAATTTTTATTTGTTCTATATTGCCACCCAAATTTACAAAATAATTATGGCAAGAGATGGTACGCCAATGCGCATTGTGGTATTCAATTAGAAAAAGACCAAAGCTTTTCTAAAATAATGTGTGCTTTAACCCGTGGTTTATATTCTTAAGAAACTATGAGGCTGCGCGGCACATAACAAACAGCATTCAAAGAAAGTTTGGTGATTCAAAATCGGATTGTAAACTCTTCTAGCGAACTGCTGTATATTGGCTAAGTTTTATTAAATTTGATTTTATTTTTGAATAATGATTGACCACATTAACGGTCTTATAAAAGAGGCCAAAACCTTTTCAACTGAGCAGTTATCAGAAGTTGAAGATTTTCGAATTAAGTTCTTGGGAAGAAAAGGAGTGCTTACTGGTTTGTTTGCTGATTTTAAGACAGTACCAAACGACCAAAAAAAGACCTATGGTCAAGCAATCAATGAATTAAAGAAAACCGCTCAAGATAAGGTTGCTGCGCTCAAGCTTGCCTTGGTTAAAAATTCCAAAACCATTACAGAACCCTTAGATCTTACTAAGCCCGGTGACCCTTTTTTTATTGGTGGTAGGCACCCCATTTCCATCGTGAAAAATCAAATTATTGATATTTTCTCTCGCATTGGTTTTAATGTAAGTGAAGGGCCTGAAGTGGAAGATGATTGGCATAATTTTACAGCGCTTAACTTGCCTGAGCATCACCCTGCGAGAGACATGCAGGACACTTTTTTTATTCAAACAAGTCCTGATATTTTACTTCGCACCCACACCAGCTCCGTTCAAGTCCGCTATATGGAAAACAATAGCCCACCTATTCGCACGATATCACCTGGAAGAGTGTATAGAAATGAGGCTATTTCTGCAAGGTCACACTGCTTTTTTCATCAAGTTGAGGGCCTTTATATAGACAAAGGTGTTAGTTTTTCTGATTTAAAGCAGACGCTGCAGTTCTTTACAAAAGAACTCTTTGGTAAATCTAAAATAAGACTTCGTCCATCTTACTTCCCTTTTACTGAACCCAGCGCTGAAGTCGACGTATACTGGGGTTTAGAAACCGAAACTGACCATAAAATGACAAAAGGCACGGGGTGGCTGGAAATCATGGGTTGTGGGATGGTAGACCCCAATGTTTTGACAAATTGTGGGATTGACTCAAAAGAATACTCTGGATTTGCCTTTGGAATGGGAATTGATCGCATTACTTTATTGCTGCACCAAATCAATGATATCCGGCTGCTGAGTGAGAACGATCTTCGCTTTCTAGATCAATTCAAAAGCAGTCTTTAGCAAAACGCTTAAAATTAATCCAAAATATGTGTCAAATCTTTGAATACTTTTTTTGGGTCTTTATTTTCATATAAAATGCTGTAAACCGAGTTTATAATGGGCGCTTGTGCTGGATCGCTGTTCTTTTTGTTTATTTCCTCTGCGCTTTTGGCGGCATAATATCCTTCTGCAATCATGCTCATTTCCATTTGAGCGGATTTTACGGTGTAGCCTTTGCCAATCATGTTGCCGAACATTCGGTTACGGGAAAATGTTGAATATCCTGTCACTAATAAATCTCCCAAATAGATTGTCTCATTAATTTTGCGCTTCATTTTATAAACTTTTTTAATGAAACGTTTCATTTCCCGAATAGCATTGCTCATCAATACGCTTTGGAAGTTATCGCCATAGCCCAAGCCATGAGAAATCCCTGCAGCTATGGCATAAATATTTTTAAGCATCGCAGCATATTCTGCACCAATCACATCGTCATGTGTTTTGGTCTGAATGTAATCTGATGAAAGCCTAGAGGCAACCTCATCAGCAAAAGATGCATTTTTACAAGCAATGGTTAAATAAGACAAGCGCTCCAATGCAACTTCTTCTGCGTGGCATGGGCCACCGATAACAGCGATTTGATTAAAAGGCAACTGTTTTTGTTGTTGAAAATACTCCCCTGCCAACAAACCAAATTCTGGAATAATTCCCTTAATAGCAGAGACAATTTTTTTCTTAGAAATATCAACGGATAATAACTCTAATTGAGTGTGTAAAAAGGCTGAAGGGATTGCAAAAATAAGTACGTCGGCTTTCAGGGCAACCTGATTGATGTCCTCGTTAAAAATAAGCTTGTCTGTGTCCAGCTCAACTGAAGATAAGTAGGAGGGGTTGTGTTTTTCTTGAAGAATGTATTGGATAGTTTGTGCTTTACGAACATACCAATGAACCGTTTCAAGGTTTTCGCATAACATTTTTACAATGGCCGTGGCCCAACTTCCATGCCCAAAGACAGCATATGTCAAATTTAATCCCATGGTTTAATTGAACTTTTTCTTAATAATTTCTAAAAGCCGATTTTCATAATCTCCTTTGCTCTTCCAATTATTATAATCTGGCTTTATAATATTTGTAATAAAATCTGATATTTCATCGAAAGAATCCATGGTGTTTAGTTGAGAAATGACGCGTTCGTAGTCTTCATTGTTGTTTTCAAACAAATGGTTAACAAAGGCTAATCGGTCATTTAGGCCAATTTGAAGCCCCGCTGTTTTTAAGTCCTCGCTAGGATCTTTTGTTTCTATTTTTGGCTCCTCCTCCCCTTCAGACGCTAAATCAGTATGAGGTTTCAAAGGCTCAAAAATAGGAAGCTGGCCAAGGCTTGGTGATAATTCTGAAAGGTCTTCTCTTGGAGATTCATCGGTATTTATCTCATCTACGAGCGCATCTACTGCTGTGGTCTCCTGAGGCATTTGGGCGACTATATCCTTAATTTTTTCTATGGCAGGCTCCATAAGGGCTTCGCTAGACGCATTGTCTATGTTGATATATCTCTCCTCGTCTGCCTCAACCGCATTAGTCGTGCTGTTGTCTAAATCCCCGCTAAGAGCCTCAAAAAAAGAAGCGTCGTTAGCTAGATTGCTCGGTATTTCTCCATTAAATTGTGCTTGTATAAATTTAAGAATGGAAATCTTTTGATAGAGCAAAGCAACTTCTTCTTGCATTTTATTTAAATCTTCTTTGCCCGTAAGTTTTAAAACGCGGTGGGCGATACTGATAAGCTCAGATTCTAACTTCTTTTTCATATCTCTAAATAATATTAGTGAAATTTTGGTCTTAGTGCCTTGAAATAAAGCTGTCAAATTTGTTTTAGAGTGGTGCTTTTATTTTTAGTAAATTTACTTTGTCATAAAACTTGCGCTAATGCATGTGTTATGTGTGCTAAAATTACAAAATGTTTCTTGAAAATACATTAAACGCAAAAGAACAATTTGGATGGGTCGAAGTTATATGTGGTTCCATGTTTTCTGGAAAAACAGAAGAACTGATCAGAAGGCTAAAACGCGCCCAGTTTGCAAAGCAAAAAATTGAAATCTTTAAGCCTGACATTGACATTCGGCACGAAGGCAGTAGAGTGGTCTCACACGACGCTAATGAAATTAAGTCAACCCCAGTTGCGGCAGCCTCAAATATTCCGCTATTAGCCGATGGCTGTGATGTGGTTGGCATCGATGAGGCCCAGTTTTTTGATGACGAAATTGTTAGTGTTTGCAATGCCTTGGCAAACAAAGGGGTTCGTGTAATTGTTGCTGGTTTGGATATGGATTTCAAAGGCAATCCCTTTGGGCCGATGCCAAGCCTAATGGCAACGGCAGAATATGTAACAAAAGTTCACGCCGTGTGTACAAGAACTGGAAATTTAGCGCAATTCAGTTACAGGAAAGGAAGTAGCGATGCCTTAGTTTTGCTGGGAGAGACAGAATCGTATGAGCCACTGAGCCGTGCAGCTTTTTACAAAGCAATGAAAGCTGAAAAACAAAAAAAACTTAGTAGTGGTAAGTGAAACAACCCTTGAAATAGACCTTTCTGCTCTCAAAAACAACTACGTTGTCTTGCGTTCTAAAATACCCCCAAAAACACTGTTGTTGGCTGTGGTTAAAGCTTTTGCATATGGAAGTGACGCTGTAGTTGTGGCTAAGTTTTTAGAAAAGCTCGGTACAGATTATTTTGCTGTGGCCTACATAAGCGAAGGGATAGCCCTTAGGAATGCAGGGGTTAAAACGCCTATTTTAGTGCTACACCCTCAGCCTATTAATTTTAAAAAAGCGATTGACTATAAGCTAGAGCCAAGTCTTTACAGTGAAAGGGTTCTAGCTGCCTTTTCGGCCGTGGCTGTGGAAATGAATCAAAACGCGTTTCCTATTCATGTCAAATTTAATACCGGCCTAAACCGATTGGGCTTGAGTGCCTCCGCAACAGCGGCTACCGCCATCATGCTGGCTAAAGAAAATGCGCTTAGTGTAAAATCTGTTTTTTCTCACTTGGCAGCAAGCGAAGACCCACAAGAGCGCAATTTTACAAAAAACCAAATTGATGAATTCTCCAAAATCTGTAATATTTTTGAGAGATTTTACGGAAAAGTGCCCATACGACACCTTTGTAATACTTCAGGGGTAGTCAATTATCCCGAGGCTACCTTTGAAATGGTCCGTTGCGGTATTGGCCTTTATGGCTTTAGTAATTCTGCTAAACATAATTTTGGGTTGAAGCCTGTTTTGACTCTTAAAACGGTGATTTCCCAAATACACAGCCTTAAAGAGGGAGAGAGCGTAGGGTATAACAGGGGCTATATTGCGAGGAGCAAAAAGAAAATCGCCACACTTCCTATTGGGCACGCAGACGGAATTGGAAGACAGTACGGAAATGGTGTTGGTAGCGTTAATATTAACGGGCAAAAGGCTCCTATTGTTGGAAATGTATGTATGGATATGGTTATGGTCGATGTCAGTCAAATTGACTGCAAAGAAGGGGATGTTGTGGTGGTTTTTGACACCTTTATAACGGCTGAACAATTAGCAGAAAGCGCACAAACTATTTCTTACGAGTTGTTAACCTCACTGTCTCAGCGCATTAAGCGTAGCATTATAGAGCCTTGATCTTGCTTTTTTATTTCAATATTTTATATCAATCTCCTCTTGGATTTACTAAGTTTGCATTAAAATCAAAATACTAGGAAATGAAAGTAGCTGTTGTTGGCGCGACTGGAGTAGTGGGAACCATTATGATAAAGCTTCTTGAAGAGCGAGGCTTCCCCTTGACGGAACTCATCCCTGTAGCATCTGAGAAAAGTGTAGGTAAAACCATTGTTTTTAAAGACAAAAAACACGTTGTTGTCGGTTTGAAGACGGCTGTTGCAATGCGCCCCAAGATTGCTATTCTTTCTGCTGGCGGCGACACTTCTTTGGTTTGGGCTCCGAAATTTGCCGAAACTGGCTGTGTTGTTATTGACAATTCCTCAGCTTGGAGAATGAATCCTGATAAAAAACTAATTGTACCCGAAATTAATGCCAATATTATCACTTCGGAAGACAAAATAATTGCCAACCCAAACTGCTCAACTATTCAGCTAGTGTTGGCTTTAGCGCCATTACACAAGGCTTATAAGATGAAAAGGGTGGTCGTTTCTACCTACCAGTCGGTTTCTGGAACAGGCATCAGAGCTGTTCAACAATTAGAAAACGAAATTCAAGGCAAAAAAGGCCCTATGATTTATCCTTATCCAATTTTTAAAAATGCTCTGCCTCACTGCGATGTCTTTCTAGAAAATGGATATACAAAAGAAGAAATGAAGCTGGCTAAGGAGCCTCATAAAATACTAAACGACAACAGTTTTACTGTGACCGCTACTGCGGTTAGAATTCCGACTGCGGGTGGACATTCTGAATCTGTAAACATTGAGTTTGAAAACGGTTTTGAAATCGCGGATGTTCGAGAGATACTTAGGAGAGCCCCTGGAATAACCGTCCAGGACAACCCACAAACCAATAGCTATCCAATGCCACTTTTTGCCCATGAAAAAGATGCGGTTTTTGTTGGCAGAATACGACGAGACGAGAGTCAAAAAAACACCCTAAATATGTGGGTCGTTGCAGATAACCTGCGAAAAGGCGCGGCAACCAACGCAATACAAATCGCGGAACATTTAATCGCAAAAGTTTTTTAAATACTTTTCTGATGCTTTCAGTAGAAAATATTTCTTTCAGCTACAAGGGTTCTGCAGCCGTTGATGCAGTATCTTTTTCTGTCCAAAAGGGTACTGTTACGGCTGTCGTAGGAGAAAGTGGTTCAGGGAAAAGTACGCTTTTAAGGCTAATTTATGGAGAGCTAGATGTGGGTCACGGTTCTATTTCCTGGGAAGATCAGTCCATCCTAGGCCCTAAAAACAAGCTTGTTGCTGGTCACGGCTACATGAAATATGTAGCTCAAGAATTTAACGTAATGCCCTACATAACGGTTGCCGAAAATATTGGAGCCCACCTTTCAGGCTTTTATCCAAAAGAGAAAAAAAATCGCACAGAAGAGATATTAGGAGTCGTTGGTTTAAGCGCTTACAGCAACACGTTGGTACAATTTCTGAGCGGCGGTCAAAAACAGCGCGTGGCTTTAGCGAAGGCCTTGGCAAAACAGCCAGAAATTATATTACTAGATGAGCCTTTTAGCCATATCGATAGTTTTAAAAAAAGGCCCTTGAGAAGGGAGATTTTTAACTACTTAAAATCAAACAGTATTGCTTGCGTTTTAGCGACGCATGATAAAGATGACGTATTGTCCTTTGCTGACCAAATGTTGGTGCTTCAAAAAGGAAGGGTGTTGTCTTCGGGGCGCCCAAAAGACTTATATAACAAGCCTGGGCATCCTATTATAGCATCTTTTTTTGCTGAATACAGCAGCATCGATGGGGTTATTTATTATGCCCATCAAATAAAATTAGTTGATAAAGGGGGCGTCAGGGCCGTTGTTGTCAAAAGCTATTTAAAAGAGGGCTTTTATCTTATCGAAACTACTTATAAAGGCCAACGGGTCTTCCTAAACCATTTTGATTTTATTCGTTCCGGAACCAACGTGTGTTTGCTCTTTGACAACAACGCTTAATTTTTCACTACAATGGTAAAAACTAAATTACTCACTTGTAATCTGTTGTTTTTACCTAAACAATATGGCCGCTAGCATATACAAAGGGGCCGTCAGGGGCTTAGAAAATTAATTGATTCGTTGGTGTTTGTAATTATATGTTAATTTTCAAAAAAAAAGGATTTAACACTCTAATAAATCTAATTTTTCTATCTTTAAGCTTTCTCAATTTCTTAATTTATTTAATATGTCTTTATCTTCTTTATTAATGTACCCTTTTATCGTTTTTGGAGCTGTTGTTTTATTTGCAGCTTTCTTTATTGTAAAACAACAAACCGCCGCAATTATTGAGCGTTTTGGTAAGTTCCTTAGCATTCGACAATCGGGGCTACACATAAAAATTCCATTAATAGATCGCGTTGCAGGCCGTTTGAGTTTAAAAATTCAACAGTTGGATGTTATCGTAGAAACTAAAACTTTAGACGATGTGTTTGTGCGTCTAAAAATCTCGGTTCAATACAAAGTAATTAAGGAAAAAGTGTATGAGGCGTTTTACAAGCTTGATTATCCGCACGAACAAATAACATCTTATGTGTTTGACGTAGTGCGTGCGGAGGTTCCAAAAATGAAATTAGATGATGTTTTTGTAAAAAAGGACGACATTGCGATTGCTGTTAAAACAGAACTTAATGAGGCCATGATGGATTATGGTTATGACATTATAAAAACACTTGTGACAGACATCGACCCCGACGCGCAAGTAAAAGAAGCTATGAATCGTATCAACGCTTCTGAAAGAGAAAAGATTGCGGCCCAATTTGAAGGAGACGCTGCCCGTATTTTAATTGTTGAAAAAGCCAAAGCAGAGGCTGAAAGCAAGCGGCTTCAAGGCCAGGGTATCGCGGATCAGCGCCGAGAGATAGCAAGAGGGTTGGAAGAGTCTGTGGAGGTGTTAAACAAGGTTGGTATCAATTCCCAAGAAGCTTCGGCATTAATTGTAGTTACCCAGCATTATGATACGCTTCAGTCTATTGGGGGTGAATCCAACAGTAATTTAATTTTGTTGCCAAACTCTCCACAGGCGGGAAGCAACATGCTCAATGATATGGTGGCTAGTTTTACGGCCAGTAACCAAATTGGAGAGGCGATGAAAAACAATAAAAACAAGAAAAAAGAGGATGAATAGTTGGAGCGTTGCTTAAATTAAGGCCTCTTTAGATAATGTTGGGTTGCTGTCTAGTGAAGCTTTTTGTATGAAGTCCTCGATCTCTTGTGTTCGCGCTTGTCCTGTTTTTAACAATTCTTTTAATACAATAATTGCGGCAATGCGGGTGCCCACCTTTTTGCTCGCCGTTCCAAACAATGGGAAAAGATCTTCATATGTAATCCGGCTTGAAAGCTTTTGTATTTCTGCTTTGGTTTTGATTTGCTTATCCTTAGGCATGTTGATATATTTCTTTCCAAGTTGTTTTACCAAATCAATAGGCTTTCTTTGTGGTTTTTGTTGTTGGTTTAGTGCTGGCGGTTGTTTGCTCCAAGCGTCTCTCAGCCCAACTGTTTTGTTAAAAATGAGTGTTTCTGATCCGCTGTTAGGGTCAATGGAAAAATACCCCAGCCGTTGAAATTGATAGTGGCTGTAAGGGTCTAAACTAGGAATGTTGGGCTCTATATAGGCTTTGACTGACTTGTAAGAATTTGGGTTAATAAATGTCAAAAAATCGGCCTCCTGACTGTCTGGTGCAGGATGAGAAAACAGCCGGTCATAAACCCTGACCTCAATTTCCTTAGCATGCTCTAAAGATACCCAGTGCAGAGTTCCCTTGACTTTTTTTAAGCTTGCGGTGGTGCCGCTGCCGCTTAAACTCTTTGGGTCATATGTACAACAGACCTCACTAATGATTCCGTTTTTGTCCCTTTTAAAAGATTCCGCTTTAATGATATAAGCGTTTTTTAAGCGCACCTCATTCCCGAGCGTCAAGCGAAAATATTTTTTAGTGGCCTCCTCTTTAAAGTCTGCGCGCTCTATATAAAGTGTTTTAGAAAAAGGTATCTTCCGCGTTTGTGAGGCCATGTTTTCAGGATTATTTATCGCTTCTAACCATGCTGTCTTACCCTCCGGATAATTGGTTATAATTAGCTTTATTGGGTCTAATACAGCCATAACGCGGTTGGCTGTCTTATTTAGGTCCTCCCGCACACAAAACTCTAACAATGACACATCGATGATGTTGTCTCGCTTAGCAACTCCTATGGTTTCAATAAACTTTTTAATAGCGTTTGGGGTGTAGCCGCGGCGCCTGAGTCCAGAAATTGTTGGCATTCTAGGGTCGTCCCAACCTGAAACAACCCCTAAGTCTACAAGCTTTAATAATTTACGCTTACTCATTATGGTGTAACTAAGGTTTAAGCGGGCAAATTCCCTTTGCTTCGGTTGCAGGGGGTAAGTTTGCTTGCTGTGGGAGTAAACAGCTTTTTTAAACCAGTTGTAGAGGTCTCTGTGCGGTTTAAACTCTAAGGAACACAAAGAATGAGATATCTGCTCTATATAGTCGCTTTCTCCGTGTGTCCAATCATACATTGGGTAGATACACCAATCTGAGCCAGTGCGCTGGTGGTGGGTGTGGATTATGCGGTACATTATGGGATCGCGCATCAACATGTTGGGGTGCTGCATGTCTATTTTTGCACGCAAAACGTGTGCGCCTGCCTCAAATTTTCCTGCGCGCATTTCTTTAAAAAGTGTTGTGTTTTCCTCAATGGTTCTGCTTCTATAGGGGCTATCTTCTCCTGGTTGTGTTGGGGTTCCTTTTTGCTTGGCTATTAAGGCGCTTGGCTGAGAGTCTACATAAGCCTTGTTGTTGATTATCATAAGCAGCGCCCAATCATAAAGTTGACCAAAATAGTCTGAGGAATAGCACTCCCTGTCCCAATGGTATCCAAGCCAATTAATGTCTTTTTTTATAGCATCTACATAGGCCTGGTCCTCCTTTGTTGGGTTGGTGTCATCAAACCTTAAATTAACAGGGGCATCGTATTTGCTCCCCAAACCAAAACTTATACCAATAGCCTTGGTGTGTCCGATATGCAGGTAGCCGTTGGGTTCTGGGGGAAATCTAAACCTAAGCTGGGATTTATCTAGGGAGTTTTTAAGGTCTTCCTCAATAATTTGTTCTATAAAATTTAACGTTTTTTTAGTCATAACGCTTTGTTGATCGGTCAAGTAAAAATACAAAACTATTCTTTTATATAATTTGTGAATACATATCTTTACAAGAAATGTTTTTTGATAAAAATTATACACACAAATATCTAAAAAATGGGGTTTATAAAGGTTGAAAATATTCGTGTTTATGCGCACCATGGCTGTCTTCCTGAAGAAACAATAATTGGAAGTGAGTATCGTGTTGATCTAAAGGTTGAGGCAGACCTATCAACATCTTCTATATCTGACGCTCTAGAAGACACTGTAGATTATGTAACACTCAACGCAATTGTTGTTAAAGAAATGAAAAAGAGATCAAAACTTTTAGAGGTGGTGGCGCAAAGAATTTTAAAAGAGGTTTTTAAATGCTGCCCTAAAGTTAGCTGGGTTTCGGTCGCTGTTGGGAAGATAAATCCGCCTATTAATGGGGATGTTGAAAGAGTGGTAGTGCACTTGGAGCAAGGCCGTACCTGAGGGTTTAATTGTCCTAAATTGCCAGCTTATTGTTTCTACATTAATTTACAAATCTGTTGTGTGTGGTTTATTTTTGATTAAATTTGCGTTCCTTTCTGGCGTCTTGGCCGAGTGGCTAGGCAGAGGGCTGCAAAACCTTTTACAGCGGTTCGAATCCGCTAGACGCCTCTAAAACCACGGCCGTGTCGTGGTTTTTTATTTTTATATTGTTGTTGAATCGTGCACGGGCGTT
>MDSV01083729.1_pt1 | contig 22899 bp, 13 predicted proteins | sample 810851 | NCBI WGS metagenome assembly MDSV01 (sample SAMN05326640, study PRJNA326480) | marine metagenome | isolation source: seawater | place: Atlantic Ocean: North East | collected 2012 | reverse complement strand
GAACAGCGCCTACACCATCCCAGGCGGTCGGAATTGGGACGAACGCCCCGGTCAGCACCTCGAATTCCTCGAACTGGGCTCCTACCTCTACGCTTCGACCAACCTCGGCGTCTGCCGCTGGCAGCTCGATGCTGGTGGGGGTTTGGACATCGACGAATGCCTCACGGTGTACGACGGCATGCCGAATTGGGCGACCTATTCCATCGGCCACAACAGCACCCACATCTTTGGCGGCACCCTAAGCGGCGTCGGTGTCATCGACCGGAGTTCCTTCTCCGTGGTCGACACGTGGGAGACCCAAAGCGCAGACAACGCCCCTGTGGCCATCGTCAGCGACATCGCCTACATCGGCCTTGACGGCATTGGCGTGGCCCGCTGGGACCTCGTCAACTCAGCGTGGCTGAACCTCTGGACCTCCAGCGGCGTCCTCGACACCAACGGCATCACGGGCTTGGTGGCGGGCACGCAAGCCAACACGCTCTGGGTTGGGGGCGACGACGGTTTCCAACTCATCGACGTCATCAACTCGACCGAATTGGTTGACATCGAGAAGTCCAGTGGACTCTACTATGACAACGGCGATCCGTACGACCTCATCATGATCGGCGACATGCTCCACTACAACCAACGCACGGCCTCCGACCGGATTTACCGCATCGACACCAGCGATTACTCCTCAGCGACCAACTACATTGACATCGGCGTCCACCTCAACGAGGGAAGCCTCGACGTCGCGGGGATGGGCCGCATGGGCGACGTCATCGTCGCGAGCGCCGTCTCCAGTCAGTGGTGGAACACCGAAGGAAGCGGCGGCATCGTCCGATGGAACGCCACCAGCAACAGTTGGCTGCCCGACATTCTCCCAGACACGTCCATTCAGGTGATGGAAGTCATGCAGGCCTCAAACGGCGACACGTGGATTCAGTATGGCGACGACGGTGTTGAGGTGCTCGACGCAAACGGCACCCAAGTGTTGGGCTGGTCCGCCAGTGAGACGCCTGACTTGCCCAACGGCCAAGGCGGCTATCCAATGGGTGGCGGCATGGTTGAATGGGGCGGAGACATCCTGTTCGCCTCCGAAGATGGCGTCGGTGCTTATGACCCGTCCGCGGGCACATGGTCGACGTATTGGTCGTCAACGAGCACCTCTGAAGTCTACGAACTTTGGACCGACGGAAACGTCCTCTTCATCGGCGCCACCAGCGGCCAAGGCTGGAACCCTGACGGCGTGGTGATCATGGAGGACGCAAACGGCACCCAAACCACGGTGCTCTCCTCACAGGCCGGCGACTTCTCAAACGCTTATCCGATCAGCATCGAGGCATGCGACGGCATGGTCTGGACGGCCTTCTTCCAATTGTCTGGTGGCGCTCAAGTCATCGGCGTAGACCCGAACGGGGTTGCGTCAGACGTGGTCATCGACGGTCAGGACTTCGGGACCAACGCTCGACCGGCTGCTTTGGCGTGCTCAGGGACAGAATTGCACGTTGGCTTCTGGTCGGTCAGCGCTGGCGTCATCGTATGGGACCTGGCGACCAATCAGGTGGTCGACCAACTCACCAGTGCGGACGGCATGAGCAACTCACCCGTCTACTACGACGCCATGGCGACGGTCGGGCCTGCAAGCGCTCCCTCAATCGCCGTCGGTTACGACACGAACAACGGTGAAGGTGGGTACGCCGTGTACGATGTCGCCAACCGCGCCCCCACCGTCCGAGAACAAGGCGCCCTCGTCACCACGGTGGACCGGGCCTCCAACGGGGCGGTTGTGTACGGCATCCCGGGCCTGAGTTCCGGCTACAGTCAAGTGGGCACGTGGTGGCCGCCCACCGGTGCATCCCTGATTGGAAGCCGAATCCAACTCAACTCAGGTGCCGTATCGGCTTTGGCCGGTTCGGGCACCACCCTCTACGCGGCCACGTACGACCCTGTCGCAGGGTTTGGAAGCTCCACCGGTGGCAGCGCGCTTTTGATTGGCGACGTAGCCAGCAACGGAACCCTGACGTGGACTGACGGCCATGTGATGCCCTCAGGCATGCGGGCAAGCTCGCTTGCCATTGGCAGCCAAGCCGTGCACGTTGCGACCGCCCCGAGAGGCGGTGGTAACGGCGGTGGGCAAGGCGTTGGTTTGCTGACCCTGGACGTGTCGAACGGCACGTGGTCCACGGCCAGCAACGGCCTTTCGAACGACCTCGACGGGTTGGCTTGGTACGGCAATGAACTCGTGACGGGGTTGGTCGGAGGCGGTAGTGGCGTCTCTGGCGTTCAAATCTACGATCCTCCGACGGATGCCTTTGTGGACGGAGGCGTGCTCGGCGGTCTGCCCTCGAACACCGTTCTCGGTCTTTCTCGTTCTTCGACTTCTGACGTGGTGCACATCGCCACCGACGGAGGCGTGGGCCGGTTTGATCGAAGCCTGGACGGCTGGGACACCCCGATCACGGTCATCAACGGACTGCCCTCCAATAACGTCGAGGACGTCGTCACGTGGTTCGACGCTTCAGGTGACGAGCACGTGCTCTTGGCCACGGACGGGGGCTTGTCGCTCTGGAACGCCTCCGCTGACCAGCTCACGATCACCTGGGACGATACCAACGGCTTGTTGGAAGCCTCCACATGGGGCCTCTTCCGAAACAGCACCGACGGCACGGTCCTGTTGGCCCACGACGGGCTTGGCTCGTCCCGTCCTGGTGCAACCGTCCTTGCTGCCGCTTCGTCGGCCGCAGGTGGATTCGTCGTTGACGACACCCACCGTTTCGACCAGCTCCCTTCCAACGACGTGACCGCCGTTGCATCGGATTGGTGGGGTCTCCACATCGCCACCGACAGCGGCACCATGACGCACTGGAACGCCCTCAACGAGGAGTTCGAAGAGGGCCTTGATCGGACACCGACCAACCAACCTGTCGAGCGAATCAGCAGCGACGGCACCACTGCAGTTCTCATGACGCAAAACGGGTTGGTCCTCGTCGAGGCCTCATCGGCGGGCCATGCTCTCCTCGCTTCTGAAACCGTGATTGGCGTTTCTGACGTTGGGCTCGATGGGACCGGCGCCATCTGGGCCACCACCTTTGACGACGGGCTTGCCGCATGGGGCCCCCCTCCGGGTTACCAACCTGTACCGAGCGCAGCAAGCCTCCGTGCAACCCCGCTCAACCTCGGAATCGGTACCGGCTTTGCGGACGTGACCGAATACCTGCATCCAGGAACCAGCATTGACCTGTTGGATTTGGTCGGGCTTCCCTCGTTGGCCCTGCCAAACGGAACCGCAGGGACGCTGACCCCCACGGCGCTCCCGTTGGTGTTCAGTTCCACCACGCAAGGTGCAGCTGTATGGGCCTCGACCGACCTGCTGCTGTGGAACGGAACCTTCGAGATGGCAGACGATGCGTTCGTTAACCGCTTGCAAGCCGCGGTCGACACCGGTCGCATGCTCAACGGCAACCTCACCGTCGAAGGGCAATTGTTCAGCCCCGTCAATGGCTCCATGGAAGTGCGCCTCATCTACGACTGGAGCCGGACGGAAACCCCCGTTGAATTGCTCGACCTCAGCGACCGCCCCGACGATGGTGGGAGTGCGCTGCGCGCATCATGGTCGCTGGTTCACGACGAAGATTTTGCTCGCTACCTCCTCTACCTCAAGCCCGGCGGATGGGCCGTACCTCCCACCGCTGCCGAACTTCAAACGTCCAACCTCCAACCTGACGCCGCCATCGCACTCCACAGCCGCCTCCAAGCGGACGTGTTCACCGCAGGCGGTGAACCGTTGATCGACGGCCAAGACTACAGTGCCGTGGTGGTCGTTGAATACGCTGACGGGCGCCTCGGTACACCTTCCATGCCGCTTGGACCTGCGAGCCCAAGCGACGAGGTTCCTCGGCCACCCAACAGCGGCGAAGCCATGCCTTCCACCCTGAGCAATGCGGCCGACGGTGACCTCGATGTTCGATGGGAGCGTTGCACGTCGCTGGACCATGCATCCACACGACTCTATGCATCCACCGTTGAGCGAACCGACGTTGTTGGCTTGACGCCTGTGCTCGATCTACCTAAGTCAGAGGGCAACGAAACCACCCTGACCCTGCAGCCAGGACGGGTGTACTGGATTGGATTAACGTGCGTGGACGAAGCTGGTCAGGAGAACCTCAGCGACGCCCTTATTCTTGGGCCAGTGGTCCCAACTGGAGGCCTCGATGACGGTCTTGCACCACCGCCCCTCAAGGACGTCGAGGCCATGGATGCCCCGAACGATGAAGGTGGGCGGATTTTGGTGACATGGACGCCGTCCATTGCGGTGGATTGTGCCTTCTACACCGTTTGGCTGCACGAGCTCGGTGACATTCAGAGCATCGACCAAGTGGGCCAAACCGACGGAGCTTACGCCACCCGCATCGCAGAAGCGGTGGCAGCCCTCAGGGATGGCACCCTCGCCTTCGAGGAAGCCGAAGTCGTGGCGGATTGTTCCGCCAACGAAACGGTGGTGGACGACATCGGCGGTCGTGCGTTGGTCGACGGCCGGACCTACCTCGTGGCCGTGACCGCACATGACGTGTGGCTCAACGTGGACCTCAGCCTTGGAGACGACACGATCATCGACGACGCCATCCCGTTCAGAAACGTCATCGACGAAGGTCTTGCTCCCGAACGGTTGTTGGAGATTGAAACCTTTGACCATCCCGAGGACGACGGCCGAGCCATCGACGTCGTCTTCGCTCCTTCTGCAGCCGACGACTTCGACCATTACCTCATCTGGACCTTCACGGAGGAGGTCACCAACGTAAGCGCGTGGTACCAAGACGGGGTGTTCATGGGCGAAGTGGCGGTGTTGCGCATTGATACGCAGCTCATTGACGCAGAAGGTTCGCCGTTTGAGATCACCATCAACGAGGCCCTGCATCGGTCGGACGACGGTACGTGGTCCGTTGTGCCCGTTGAGGACGGCATGACCGTTCATGCGGTGGTCACCGTGCACGACCTTCGAGGCAACGTTCACTTGGACGGTCTGACCTCCGACGACGCACTGGCGGTGGACAACCTCGCCGACCAAGAGGCCCCAGATCGCATCGAAGAACTGGTCGCCACCGACCGACCCGAAGACGACGGAAGCGCCGTCCTGCTCGAATTCCTCCCCTCCACGGCCAGCGACGTTGCAGCATACGAGGTCTACGTGCTGAGCGCTCCGTTCAACCGGGTCAGCGAAAGCGCCAACCCGGCCTTGGTGCTTGACCGCACGCCCTCCTTCCCCGTGGTCGTTGACCGCTATTCCGACGGCAGTGTGCTTCAGGCTGGAACGACCGCCTACCTTGCAGTGGTGGTGCGGGACGCCAGCGGAAACGCCCACCTTACGGACCTGACCACGGTGGCCATCGAACCTGTTGACGACGGCGTGGAAGACCCTGGCCTCTACCTTGACCCAATCCTTGGAATCACCGCAGCATGGCTCGATGAAGTCGACGTGCTTGTGGCATGGGAACACACGAACGATCCTTCCGTGAGGGCTTACCGCGTCTACTTCGCATCCGAATCTTTCCCGGACGTCGAAAGTGCGACCTTGGCAGGTGAAGTTACGGCATCAAACTCGTTCCGGATTTCGTCGACCTCCTTCCCCGAACTTGTGAACTCGACCGGTTGGTACATCGCCGTGACGCCCGTCGATGACACCTTCGAGCGGACGTCCGTTGAAACCGTGTTCCTCGTACCCCTGACGCAAAGTGCCAACACGGACGGCGGCGGGGACGAAGGGTTCGATTTCGCCACCTACTTGACGGGTCCCAACGCCATCATCGCGGGCCTGGTGCTCGTCACGTTCCTTCTCGCCTTGCTCGTGCTGCGACGTCGTAGCGGTCAAGGAAGCAAGACCTACACGTTGCAAGAAGCCACCTGGGGAATCCAAGAGGACGCTTTTGGACCCGTCCCTACCGCTCCCGCTGCTCCGCCGACCGCATCACCACCTGCAGCACCGGCGTCGGCCTTGGCCGCACCTCAAGCGCTCTCTGTGGACTTGTATGCTGCAGCCGAGCAACTCACTCCTGCACCCCCCCGCATGGAAGCCCCCGTGTCGCGGTCACCGTCCCCTTCAACCAACATCGATGGTTTGCTTGATGACTTGGGCCTTGAGAACCGAACACCCGCAAAACAAGGCGGATTGGACACCTCGTTCCTCGACGATTTGCTCTGACCGGTGTGCTGAAGCACGACGGCATCCAGCGTGAGGCGAGCGCATGCCTGCCGGACCGCGTGAAGCCGTCTTTACCACCCTCTTGTTCCGGCCGGAGCGAGGCGTGGCGGACCTTCACCTCCACCTTGCTCGCTTGCAGGTCCACGCTCAGGCCTTGCGCCTGAACCCAGACATGGACACCGCCCTTGAGGCGGTCACCGAGGCCTGTCAAGGCCGTTTGACGGAGGGTTTGGTCCGCCTCACTTGGTCCAACGACGAATGGACATGCTCCGTCCGCGAACGGCTGTCCCTCACCGACGTGGACGCCATTACAGCTCCAGCCCCCAGGTGGGCGGGCAGGATCAACGGGACGAAGCACGGCGCTTGGTCGTGGGCGTCTGAAATGGCCGAAAAAGGTGAGGCCATGGGGGCCGATGCGGTCCTGATGGTGCATGACCACCGCATCGTCGATGAACGTCGGGCGACGCCTTTGTTGTTGGACGACGACGGCGTGGTATGGGCCGCTCCCGAAGAAGACGGGGGCGTGGCGAGCATCACGCTGAAGACCATGACCAACGCGCTGTCGGCTGCGGGCCTGCCCGTGCAGCGAGGGCACCTCAACGAACGGCGTGTTGCACGCGCGACCGCCATGGTGCTGGTCGGCACCGGACTTGGTGTGGCCTCTGTGGACACCGTCGACGGGGTGACCTTCGCCTCTCCGAGCCAACGTTTGGTCGACGTGTGCCGTGTTGCTTACGAGGCCCACATGGCCGATGAAGCCACGTGGACCAGCCTCGGAGGGGCCCGATGATGGACGTTATTTGCACGGTTGAGGGGTTGCGCAAGCACGGACAACTCGGCTCGACAGCGGAGGCCTTCGGTGCACCGGACGAAGTGCTCCTCATGTCCACAGGGCCGGCGAGCCACTTGGCCAAGCATTCGATGATCGCCAGACCACCACGTCGTCGGGCCGTAATTCGTCAGCCAAAGGGCACCCTTCCAGTGAAGATGACCAACAATCCGCTGGAGGGCGAACCCGTATGGAGAACGCCTGAGATGCTTCATGCCACGATGCAAACCTGGCGTGACGGCGAATGGCATGACGATGAACGGATTGAGGCCCCCGACCTCGAAGTGCTGCTGCGGACACTCGAGTCCGAGATGTTGGCACCAGAGCCGTTCGTCACTCAGGTGGAAGGGTGGCCGCAACGCTCCTTCCTCAGCGGTGCCTTCGCCTACGATTTGGTCCAGTGGACCCAGCCGATTACGATTCACCATCCTCCTGCTCCAGACGCCCTTTTGGCCGTTCTTTGGGCGGTGGATGGCGCCCTGCTCATCGACCATGCCACGGGGTTGGCCCACAGGCTCCACACCGAAGGAGATGCATGGGCAGAGCACGTCCACCCCGCAGAACCGCGGAGCACCGCACCTCCCTCAACGCATCACACCCCGACGGAGAGTTCCATGGACGACGCACGCCATGCTGAGGCGATCGAACAGGTCAGGCAGGCCATCGTCGAAGGACGCATGTACCAGGTGAACATTGGTCGGCGGTGGACGGCCCCGCTTCCAGACGACCCGTGGGAGGTCATGCGGCGCTTGCTTGTGGGAAATCCTGCCCCATTTTCTGCATGGACCTGGGCGCCCGATTTGGACCATCATTTGCTTTCAAGCTCGCCCGAATCCCTTCTTCGGATTCATGCCGGGAAAGCCATGGCATCGCCGATCAAAGGCACCTACCCTCGCGGCAGCGATGCCTTGGAAGAACAGGCCCTTCGCCGTGCGCTGGTTGAGGACGAGAAAGAAACGGCCGAACATCGGATGCTTGTGGACCTGATGCGAAACGACTTGGGCGCCATCAGCCGACCAGGCTCGGTCAGGATTGAGCGGTACGACGTGGAAGCGTACGCCACGGTCCAGCACCTTGTGTCCCACGTCGGTTCAACCCTCACCGTCGACCCACCTGCCGCCTTTGCGTCCGTGTTTCCGGGCGGCTCCATCACAGGATGTCCTCGAACCGTCGTGTGTGCCGCCATCGACGCCATGGAGCATGAACCCCGGCGGTTTTGGTGCGGATCCATCGGGTGGTGGGACCCTGACGGCCATCATGGTGCATGGAACATCCTGATTCGAACCATGCAAGTTCGCCACGAAGGCCAGCAGCGCATGGCGGACGTGCTCGCTGGCGGGGGCATCACCATTGGGAGCGTGGCCGAACGTGAAATCGAGGAAGCGGTCTGGAAGGCGGACGCATTGCTCAGCGCCGCCGGTTGGAGCTCGCCCCGTAGCAGCACGCGAGGCGTCTTGCGGATCACGCCGCTCAGCGTTCCTCACGGCACGCCCCTCGGAGGACGCTTGGGGCGACGGCGTGAGCGGCCCCATGGCACCGTGGTGCTGGTGGACAACCTCGATTCGTTCACGCACAACATCGCCCATGCCATCATGCAACTCGGCCACGATGTGCACGTGCTGCAGGGGCGTGGCCCAAAGGGACCTACAGACGTGGAAGAAAGCGTGAGCAGGTTGCTGAGTGCCGCACCAAGCCACGTGTTGTTGGGACCTGGACCTGGTCGTCCGGAGGAAGCCAAGTTTTCCATGCGGTTGGCCCAAATGGCCCTTCAAAGCCACACCCCGCCCCTTCTCGGCATTTGCCTCGGACACCAGGCCCTCGGCCTTGCCGCAGGTGGCCGCATCGTTCACGACCCGCATGGACCCGTCCATGGACGTCCCGTTCACGTTGTTCATGACGGCACCGGCCTGTTCCGCGATGTGTCGGGTCGCACCACGCGGATGGTGCGTTACAACTCCTTGGTGGTGGAGGGCACGGTGGCCAGCGGTCTACAGGTAAACGCACGCTCAGGACACGTCACCATGGGCTTCCGTTCCACGGACGGTCGCGTCCATGGACTGCAAGGCCACCCCGAATCCATCGGCAGCGAAGATGGTGACCGGCTGCTGCGGACTTTCCTCGACGCAGCGCATGGTTGAAAGCACGGGAGTCGGTCGCAAGAACCGAGGGAGACCATGCCACTCTGCCGATCCTGCAACGGGACCTTCGCGCGGGAGTATTTCATCCATGGAAATGGACCACGAACGCAAATCTGCGTGCGTTGTGCTCTCGACCAAGGCCTCGTGACAAAAGAAGAGGTCCCGACCTTTTTCGATGAGGGGCTCATCGCTTCCCGCCTTTCAGTGGTGTCCCGTCGATGGGGGCCTGCAATCACCCTCATCATGGGCTGGACCTTTTGGTCGACCTTCTTGACCGGAGTGAGGCCTTGGGGGACCTACGTGCTGGTCTTGCTCGGCATCGGTACGTTGCTCCTGCCCGCTCAGATCCTGCTTTTCCGTGCGAAGTACACCAGCGACATGTCGCGGTTAACGCCGTCCCACGAACGGCCCAAAGGCCACTGAATCACGTCTTTGCGTGAATCTTCAGGACGTCTCCGTCCTCGACTTGGTGATCTGCACCTACCACGCGACGCGTTCGTCCATCCACGGCGCGAATGAAGCCTGCTTCGAGGTCCGTATGGACGCGTCCCGCAACGGACTTTGCGGTGATGCCAGCGGGCACCACCAGTGCATCGGGAAGCACCCGCCCCTCACCGTCCACCCAACGGCCCTCGTCTTGGACGGGATAGACCACGATTCGGTCGAGCGTATCGAACACCACAGCGTCAAGCAATGCTTCGATGCCGGTCCCTCCTGCGCTCGTCAACGCTCCACGCATACGTTCCAAGGCCGCGCGTTGCGCATCGGAGAGCGAGGCATCTTCGGAGACGTCGAAATCGACGTCGCCGGTTCTGTAGGTGATCAAGCCAGCTGCATCCGCGCGCCGCAGCGCCAATTCCATGTCGGCCAAGCAGGGCGTCGCTTCGACATCAAGCGAAAGGTGCTCCATGACGCCTGCGGGGGCGAGGTCCAATTTGTTGACCGCCACATGCAATGGAAACAGGCCACGACGAAGGGCCTTGGCAAGGGCGCTCATCTCCACGTCGCCCCAGGTCCACGGTTGCCCGAGGTCATGGCTGCCTTCACGCAGCGTGTCAAGGGCAGCACCAATGAGGGCGTTCGTCGCTCCAAGCCCACTGAGCCGTTCCACGAGGAACCCCTGGAGGCCGCGTTCTCCTTCGGCTTGAACACGGCGTACGCCTCGGGACCAACCGTCGGCCAGGACGCCCGCAATCCATTGTTCGAGTTCGGTGGTGAGGAAGGTGACCTCGTGAGAAATGGAAGCTGCTGCAGCAGCAGCATCGGTGGCCGGCGCGATGGGGTTGCCCTCCACGTCGGTGGCTGCCGCACCGTCAACGACCTGAATCAGTGCATCGCAACCCGCAAGATCGGCCAAGAAGGCGTTGCCACGCCCCCGGCCTTCTGATGCACCAGGGACAAGCCCCGCCACGTCCACCAATGCGACCGGTACTTGGCGCTCAAATCCGTAGCAGGCTCCAGTACGGGGTGAACAAATCGCTCCCCCCCGGTCCTCGTCGGTGCCGTCGAAGCGCCCTTCCTCAACCAAACGGGCTCGAAGTTCCCCGCAAGGACACGGCAAACGCGCGCGTGGAAAGGCCACGCCAACGTTTGGATCGATCGTGCAGAAGGGATAGTTGGCGATGTCCACCTTGGCGAGCGTGGTCGCCGCGAAGAACGTGGATTTGCCGACGTTGGGTTTTCCAACCAGCCCGATGCGCAGGGCGGACCCCCCTCATTCTTCCTCAGCGGAAGGGCGCCGCAACAGAGCGATGCTAATGTCGAGTTCGGGCAGGTTGATCTGGCCGTCGCCGTCGATGTCGATGGCGGCGATCAAACGCCCCATGTCCCATGGCGGAAGGTTCGCAATCTTGGCCCCGCTGAGCGCGTTCTGGAGTTCTCGGGCGTCGATGGACCCGCTGTCGTCCAAATCCATGGAGCGGAAGAAGGAGAACACGTCTTGCTGGGTTTCCTCGAGGTAATCGGCGAGCATCTGAAGTTCCTCTGGAGCGTCTTCCTTGGTGTCCGGAAACTCCGTGACCTCGTCGTTGTGAAGATCGGCCCGGACCGCGATCACGGTGGAGCCGGTTGCGGCCTTTCCTTCGCCACCGATGATGAGCTCGGTGTCGAGACCAAGACCTCGTCCAAGCAAGGAACGGATGCTCGTGCTGCCTCCGGCCAAAGCGTAAGATCGGATGTCGCTGCTCACGCTGGTGCTGGTTTGAGAAGGTGAAAATCCAATGCGGACGCTGACCGAGGCGGCGACCATGAAGCCCAAGGCCACGCCGTAAAACAGGAAGGCGCCGACGAGGTCGAAGCCAGCCATGGCCTCAAGCGTCGTTTCGAGCATGTCCTCGTCCGTCACGTTGCGCTCAACCGCGCGAACCGCGAGACTGGAAAGGGCCGTCGAGACCGTCGCAAAGAAGCCACCAAGGGCCACCATCCACACCGCGGTGGATGCCCCGCCGCTGTCGGCCGGCGTGCGGCCGTCCGCACGAGGGAGGTAGCCGAGCGTCGCTGAAAGGGCAAGCAGTCCGCCGACCGTGAAGAACATTCCATGGGACAAGGACATGTTGAGTCCGTGCAGGCTTCCTTCGCCCACCAAGGTCTCCATGCCGGCGAAGTAGGCGCCCACGGCGTAAATTGGCAAAAGGAACATCGCCAGAACACCGGCCATTCCTGCGGGGGTCGAGAAGGCCTGCGAAGCACCTGACCGGGCCGTCTGGAGGAGGTTGACCGAAGCAGCGAGCAAGGGAAGCATGCCGAAGGTCATCAGGATCCCTCCGATGTTCTCCAAAAGAAGCGGCGCTTCGACCGGTCGGACGGCCACTGCGGGCACGGTCATGAAGAGAAGCGCGAGGGACGCCGTCGAGAGGGAGCCAGACCAAATCGCGCGCTCGGAGGCAGCAGGTATCACCGCATAGGCGGTACCAAGCAACAGCGCGAGGGGGAGCCAGCCCTCCAAAGCCACCTGTGCCAGCCACACCGTTTGGGTGCCGCCAGCAAGTTCGCCACCCATGTACAACAGCGGTGCAACGAGCATGACAACGAGGGCGTTCAGAAGGAACCAACTGGTGTAGGAAACCGGGGCATCGCCACGGTTGGCGAGGGTGATCAGGACGTTCACCAGCAGCGCACCGCCAACGACGCTGTGAAGCATCGTAGAGGAGACCGCCTTCACAAGAAGATCTTCCGTGGCCGCATCAAGGCCAAACAGACCTGCAAGCGTTGGAAGAAGGAGGACGAGCACGGACACGCCCGTGAAGACGAGGGCCATCATCGAGGCGCTGGCCTCACTGGAGAGACGCCCTCCGGATGCTCGGGCAGTGGCGGTCAACGTGGTTCCGAGGAAGACCATGACCAAACCTGTGCGCAAGGTGCTGCTGATCGTGGTCGCGAGGCCGCTGCCGTCGTCGTAGGACCAGCCAAGACTGGCCAGGGAATCAAGGGCGGTGGGGTCCCAATCATGCCAGCGGCCAACGAATCCGAGGGCGCCAGCCAACACGAGCCAAGCCAAACCGAAGCGAGCCCATGTGCGGCCGCCTTGGCCTGCAGCGTCGTCGAAGAGGTCGATCGCCCCTGCAGGAGCCTTGACGAGCAAAAAGCGCCCGAGGGTTTGCAAAGGAGTGCTCATGCCCCCAATGCCGTTCTGAACGTAATAGGCCACGAAAAGAAGTGCGCCAACCATCAGGCCGACGGAAATGAAAACAGGTTCCATGCATCACACCTCCTTCACTCGGACAGCACCTCGCCGATAACGGTCGAAACAATGGCCGTCGCGCCCACGATGAGGCCAATGAGGTAGTACCAGATGCCGCTTCCACCGAGGTTGCCGAGGAGGGGGACGAGTTCGCCAAGCACGGGGACGCTGTCCCAGCCAAACACGTTGCTGAAGAGGGCGAACAGGCCGAGGAGCCCTACGCCGAGCAAGACGAGGACCATGCGGCTGGATTCTGGCTCGGCGTCGCCGACCGTGGATTCGTGGATGATGTCTGTTGATGCCAAAGGGACCACCACATAAAGCCCCAAAGGGACGTTTTGAGCCACCTAAGGCATGGACATAAAGATTCACCAACGGAGGCCACGAAGGCAGCCACCCGCTTCAAGGTGCACGAAGCCGTTCAGCGGCCGGAGCACGTCGGGACGGAGCGAGGCCAAGTGGGACAGGGAGCGCCCGCTCGAGGTCGAGGTCTGCCGCCCATCGTGTTTCGCACTCGCAACTCAATCCATCAAATTCCAGAAGGTCGCCTGAAACCGCGTACCGTTCGATGGCCGCCACGACATCGGCGTCGCAGGTGCCACAATTGTGTGAACCACGGACGCGGCCACCGGCCGTGGGATGCACGATGAGGCGGCTGATTTGATCGGCGTCCCCGTTGACGCCTCCTTCTGGATGGACGATGGGATGAGCGCGACGGATCATCTCCACCAGCGACCAAAGCCACGGGGGCCGGTATTGGCGAGCGCGGTGCAATCGATCGATCACGGTGCCGCCTTGGATGTTCATTGGGTTGATGGAGATCTCATCGGCGTCTTCTGCGATGGCGGCAATCCAATCCACAATGTGATCCAGTGCATCGGCTTCGCTCATGAATGGAGGCTTGAACATGAGGTAGGCCTTCACCCTCAAACCGGCCTGCTTGAGGTTGGCCACTGCACGATCATACGAGCGGACTGAGAAGCCTTTGTTGACGTGGAAACGTAGCACTTCATCGTCGTAGGCCTCAAGCCCAATGGCGACGGTGAAGTCATCGTTGAACGAGGTCGCCCATGCCAATTTCTCTTCCGTGAGTTGCTCTGTCCGGCTTTCAACGATCAGATGAAGCCCTTGCTCAGCGCATTCACGAAGCACACGCTCTTGGAAACCCACGGGAATCTCTCGGTCTTCCAAAAGTGACCCTGAAGTGTAGACTTTGACCATCTTTACGTCAGCGAATCCGTTCAATTTCGTTGCGGACCAGTCCCACTGAGCGTGGAGGTCTTCTTCGGTCACGTCGTCCCTCGTGTCGTTGAAATATCCGCAAAAGGTGCACCCGCTGGACCACCACCAGTGGCATCCTTTGGTGCGAAGGATGACCGTCGCCGCCGAGCATGGCGTCCCATCGGGCAGCATCTCAGGCGTGGTGTACACCGTAGCGGGCCTGCTTGCATCCCAGCTGGCTTGCCGGCGGCGAGATTCAGGCGTGTTGGCCGGAGCTTTGACCAGGTCGTGCACCCGCTGGGCCTTCTCGCCCTGGCCGACCAAGGTCAAACGTGTGCCCATGTCCCTCGGCTCCGGCTGCGGCAGGTTCGGTTTCAACTTGCCGTGGCCCGCAGGCCGTTCGCCCACGCGAGAAGGCGTTGTTCGTAGATGGGCGTGTGCGTCATCATCAGGGTGACGTGCCCTTCGACGACCTCCCCGTCGTTGGTGCTGTTGAACGTCAACTGACTCGATTCAAACCAGCAGGTGACTTTGGTTGGGTCCTCGGCGGCTTCCTTCGCGGCTTCGCACATGGAATTTCCATGATGGAGGCGAATCCGCATGTCGTCTTCGCCGTGCACGATCGCCATGCTTCGGTTGCCGATGAGGTGCGCCCCGTCGATGGGGTTGTGCTCAACGAGGTCCTCACCTGAACTGACGCGCCCTGCGAAAATCCCGGCGTCCTTCAGGAAGGTTGGATAGCCGCGGAAAGAGAGTTCTTCCACGATGATGTCGCCCATGTTAGAGAACGGTGAATCGAGGAAGACGCTGGCCATGCGTGGCTCCTGGGCAAAAGCGATGCTCACGGTTCCGGCGCCCATGGACGCACCCATCACGCCAATGCGTTCGGCGGGCACGCCTTTTTCGTCCTGAATCCATTGCCAGACGGCGACGACGTCACGCCATTCCTTCTGACCGGCCGAGACCTGTCCGTCCTCATGGGTGCTTTCCCAATGGTCACGCATGTCCATGATGACGACGTTGTACCCTGCCTCGGCAAGCATGCCTGCGGGAAGCAGCACCTCGTGGTTGGCTTTGCACGAACGGATGCCGTGCACGAAGAGCACCCATGGTTCGTCTGGGTTTTGTTCGACGACCCATGCTTTGAGCTCGATCGGTTCGTCTTCCATCTGCACGGTGGCGTTCGCCCACATGGGCATGGACCATGTTGCGAGGCCTCCCGGTGCTTCTGCAGTGACGTCGGTGGTGAGGTTGTCCGCAGCGGCGTCGATCATGTCCGTGCCCCAGTAATGGGGCGTGAAGGACGCCGGCGTGTTGTACGGAGCGTGGTCTTGGCAGGAGGGGTCGGCCAACGTGGCGCCGCTGTAGACGATCATGCCGGCTTGAAAATAGCCGTACGGCATGAGAAACATGAGCAAGGCAAGGACCGCTGGAAGGGTCCGTTTCATGCTTCTTCCTCCGCGCCCCACCGAGGGTGGAACAGAATGCTCATGCCGGCTTGGACCTCTTGACCGTTGGCCCGTTCATCTCCAGCAAGCAGGCCTGTTTCAGGCGTCCACGCATCGGCCGGAACGCGAAGTTCCAGCAAGCGCGTGGTCGACATAAACGCGAGCCGTTGCCCGCGACGGACGGCCTCGCCTGGAGTGGCCAACGGCGTCAGGGCGAGGCGGGGGCGAACGAGGTGGGCCACCGTCTCGACGCGGCGCCCTTCGGACTCCACCACCCAACGCAACCGTTCTGGCAGGCCTCCAACAGCCCGGCGATGCTCTCCAGCAACGATGATGCCTGCCATGGGCGTCCGATGCACCTGGAGGTCAAGCAAGCCGACGGCGATGGTCAAGCACCACACGTCGCCTTCCTCTTCACTGTCCGCCGCAACGTAACGCTGCTCGGTCGCGAACATGGTCGAGCATCCTCCCTCAACCCACGGGCCACCTCCAAGGTCTTCACGGACGTTTTCCGGAGGCGTCCCGCTTGCGGGACGATGATGCGTGCCTCGTTCGAGGCACACATGAAGGACGGTTCCGTCAATGGGGGCCACCAAGACCCCCGGGTCTTGTGGAATCCTTCGAGGCGGATCGCGAAACCGAAGCAGCAGCCATGCCGAAGCACAGAGAAGGAACACACCGAGAAGGGGGCCCAAGCCGAACAATGGATCCACGAAAGCGGAGATCAAGAGCACGATGCTGCCTGAAACAATGGGGGTCACGACCATCGCCGAGGAGCCCTCGGCGAGCCAGGCCATTCGCTTGGTCACGCTCCGTCCCAGGGGTCTTCGCCGTCGTCCCACGTGGCGGTTTCTTCGGTTTCTTCGGTTTCTTCTGCCGGAGCTTCCTCGGACGCCGCTTCTTCGTCGGGAGCGTTCTCCTCGTCTTTGCTGGAGCGCGAGCGGACCTCGACCTCGTCATCGTCCGTGCCGTATTCTCCATCAGGGCCGGGTGAAATGGCCACTTCAACGACGCCAACGGGAACGACGATCTCGTCTTCGGACGACGTTGAATCCGCTTCATCAGAAATGGCGCCTTCGGCTTCCTCGATGGTCATCTCCGCAGCGCGGGCTTCCACCATGGAATCCATGCGCTCGACAAAGGCATCGGCCTTCTGCTGAGCTGCACGCTCGGCCTCGACCGCCTGTTCAATCATCTCATAGCGCTCTTGAATGGCCTTGTTGAGGTCTTCAAACAGGGACATGTGCGCGACGTACCAGCCGTCACGTGCTTTCATTTCAGTCACGGCGAGTTTGAGGTCGTTGTCGAGTTCTTCCGCGATGGCGAAAACCTTCCCAAGGCGGTCCTTTTCTCGGGTGTACTTCTCTTCCATCTTCTCAAGTTCCGGCTCAAGGTGTGAAACCAATGTGGCAGATTTGGTGGAGGACATTTCCAGTTCGCGGAGTTTGAGGTCTCTCTCCATCAGGATGTTTTCCATGGCCTCTTTCTCGATTTCGCGTTCAACGATTTCCTTCTCGAGAACTTCGATTTCTGCCTTGGCATCCAAGTACTCTTTTTCCTGCTGTTCGTAGGCAGCGTAGAGCTTCTTCAGACGGTCCGTTTCGGTCTCAAGGGCCTGTTCAAGCTCGCGGATGCGGACCTCGTCGGTCACGGTGCCTTCGTCGCTCATGGTCATCCACCCGAGACTATGCTCACATGTTCGACCGTCCACCACCCTATGAAGCCGACGCTTCAGGTGCGTCGCTTTGGGTGAATGATGCGGCGTTGGTACCAGCAGCGTGACTTGTGGTTTATTTGAGACGAGTCGGACCACAGCCCGGTGAGACCGTGAATGAAGATGCGGTGTGTGACCCCACCTATGCAAGGATGGATGAGTTGTTGGAATTGTTGACCAAATCCAAGGCCCTTCATGTCATGCTCGTGCTCGATCAACACGTGCGCCCAATGCGGTTCACCGACCTCAAACGCCACGTCGATGGCACCTCAACAACGGTGTCGCGGCGCCTCAAGGAATTGCAGGCATATGGCCTCATCGAACAGGTGGATGACGACGAGACGTCGGGCTCCTACGCCCTCACTGAGAAGGCGAAAACGCTCAGCCCAATTTTCCACACCTTGTTTGACTGGGTTGCCGCTCAACCTTCCTGAAGGCCGTTCATGATGGCCACCAGTTTTGCTGCGATGGGCGGCTCGGTCATCGAATGCCCGGCATCGCCGATGATGTGCAGCCTGCTGTGCGGTGCCGCCGTGTGCAAATCCCATGCGCTTCGCGCCGGACAAACCACGTCGTAGCGGCCCTGAACAATGTCGATCGGGATGTTTGTCAATCGACTGACATGGTCCAAAATGAAATTGTCTGGCATGAAAATCCCGTTCGTGAAGTAATGGCATTCGATGCGCGCGAAGGCCACGGCGAACTGCAGATCGTCGGCTTTCAGTTCCGCAGAGGCCTTCGGAATCAGGTAGCTGGTTGCCATTTCCCATCGCGTCCATTCCCTGGCTGCGGCATGCCGAACGGTTTCGTCAGCCGACGTCAAGCGAGCGTGGTACGCCCGCATCAAATCGCCACGCTCTGGCTCGGGGATGTGGTTGCGATAGCCCTGGAACGCGTCGGGGAAAATGTGGCTTGCACCCTCTTGGTAGAACCACGCGAATTCACTCTCACGGCACAGGAAAATACCTCGAAGCACAAGGTGCTGGACGCGCTCGGGATGGTGCTGCGCGTAGATGAGGGAGAGTGAGGAACCCCAGGACCCTCCGAACACCACCCAGCGTTCGATGCCGAGGTGTTCACGGAGCCGTTCAATGTCCGACACCGAGGCCAGCGTTGTGTTGTCTTCCAGTTCAGCCCAAGGCGTCGAACGACCACAACCACGCTGATCGAATTGGACGATGCGCCAATGGGCGGGATCGAAGTAACGCCGATAATCGGGTTGGCTGCCGCCGCCGGGTCCGCCGTGAATGACGAGCACCGGCGCGCCTTCAGGATGGCCGGACACTTCCCACGCCACGCTGTGGAGATCGCTGACCTCCAACATGCCTTCCAGATGAGGTTCAATGCGAGGGTGCAGCACGTCGTCAAGGTCCGCCATGCACCTGCAACCCGTCGGGAGCGTGATGGTATTTTGCACCATCAAGATGATGCGATGCAGCCCAAAGCCCTCGGCATGACGAACGTGCGCTTGGCCGTGGACGTGTTCAGCGATTGGGCCACTGAGGGCCGGGACGAAGGGATGGAGCGCGGCCACGCGGCTGCCGTCGGAGAGATGCTCGCCTTCGGCCTCGCCCGCGTCGCTGAACCGAGCCAGAATTTCCGCGCCATCGACGTGGGTTGCGGCAACGGATGGGTGGTTCGTCAACTGTCTTCAGTGCCGTTGTGTTCCCACGCAGAAGGAGTGGACGGAGCCCCAGAAATGATCGAAAAGGCACGGCGAACCGACCCAGAAGGGCACTACCACCACGGCTTGCTGCCCGATTGGTCGCCCGAGGGGCGATTCGACCTGCTCATGTCGATGGAAGTGTTGTACTACCTGCACGACCCGGCAGCCATGCTGGCCACGTTCCGGGATGCATGGCTGCAACCGGGCGGCTGGGCCGTGATCGGCGTCGACCATTATGCCGAACATGAAGAGAGCTTGGATTGGCCGGAAAAGGTCGGAGTGCACATGACGACCCTCTCCGAGGCGGCATGGTTGGAAGCATGGTCCGCCGCCGGTTTCGAGAGCGTCGAAACATGGCGCGCCGCGGGAGACCCTGGTACGCTGGTCATCGCAGGTCGCTGCCCGTCATAGAGGGCCGAGGCCCGCTCCAACAGGCCCACAGAGGCGAATTCCCCCGCGATGGAAAGGACACTTTTGGCACGGTTCGGCCGCCTCAGCAGGAAGGCGTTCGGGTTCGGGTATGGACTCGGGGTCCACGGACAACTGAACCTTCCATCGCATCAACCGCTCTGCCTCAGCTCGGTGTTCGACGTATTCCTCCGCGGTCATCTCAACCATCCTTCCTGACGCCGCCAACAGGAGGGCGGGAGGAATGACGTGCCGGCGAAGAGTTTCCGGACGTTGGGCTTCCTGCGCTTCGAGCGCCATCGAGTAGAGGGTGAGTTGGAGGGCGTAGTGCGCCAGTTCATCTCGCTCTGCTTCTGTGCGGCCGTCATCGCCGATGCTGCTGAGGTCTTGGAGGGGATGGCCTGCCGACTGATCGTCAGAATTGAACGGTCCAAGGCATCCAGTGGTCTTGAGGTCCACGACCTGCAAACAAGGGCCGAGGTCCTGGTGTTGCACCGCCAAAACGAGGTCCATGCGACCTTCCACTTCGGCCAATGGGCGTCTCACGGTGGCCACGCTCGTCCGCCCTTCACGCCTCCATGCCGTCGCACCTACCGGTTCACCGGGCACCTCAAGCATGGCAAAGAACGGATGCTCTGTCCGCAGTCCGTCGAGGACGCGTCCCTGTTGTTCGTCCCCGCGCGCCAACCGCCCCAGACGGCCGCGTTGAATCAAGCCGAGCAGGTGCGTCATGCGGTCCTCGACATGAGTGTGCTCTTCGCGCGCAAGGCCGTGCTCTTCGAAGACGCGATGAAGCACGCTATCGTCGAGCAAACGGTCCGGTTGGCGTCCGGTCCATGATGCAGGCAAGGGCGGTTCCGCCGAATGCTCCGCAGGGTTCTGCAGCCCAAGCTCCAACACGCGGTGCACCATGGTCCCAAACGTCGTTGGGGCAGGCCAAGCCGCATCCATGTCCTCCACATCGCTGCTGCGTGGCTTCGGACCGATGCCCGCGTCGTCGACGGTCGTGGTGTGGCCAAACGCCTCCGGCCTCCATCCACGCACGCGTTCCAACCAGTGACGACGAGGGCAGGCCTTGGCCGCATCCAGGCCGTGCGGTGTGACTCGAAGGCGATGGTCGACATCGATGATCGACTCGTCCAAAGGCGCCACGTCGTCGTCCAAGGTCGAGAGCGTATGCTCCAATCGGCTGAGGGGTGTTGTCGCAGCCACGTCTGAGGCAGCATGGGGATCGTGGACGACGAGAAGCGAGGGGATGGCGTCCGCGCCAAGGCCGGCGTTGCCCAACAATCCGATGGGATTCATCTGCAACGTTTGGACGTCGCCTTCCACCACGGGGCACCACGGCGAAGCATCGCCGTCAATGGATTGCCCCAACGTGGCCAAGGCCTCAATCCAATGGTCACCAAAGGTCCGAGTGGCCGTATCGCTGATCGGCAGCGTCAGGCACCCGTTGGCGTCCAAAGCGGCCTTTTCAGGCGCGCCGGCCACAATGAGATGGCGTTCAACGCGGGTCAACGCCACGTAGAATTGGCGGGCCCGTTCGGCTTTGGCCTGCGCATCACCAAGGGCTTTGGCCATGCGCCAAAGTCCGTCTTGCGGCGCAGGGAGTGACGGCCAAGGGCGCGGACGAGCCACCACCAAATCGGGGAGCACCCGGACGTTGTCCCGCGATTCTTGGCTCGGGTCTTGCCGGCCTGCGGAAAAGAGACCGGCCACCACCACGACGTCGCGTTCCAACCCTTTCGCGTTGTGGATGGTCATGATTTCCACCGCCCCGCCGGACGGTTCAACGATGGCAGGAGGGCCGTCTCGCTCGAGGTTCGAAAGGGACGTTAGCCGTTCATGCAAGACGACAGGATCACCACCTTCGGTTTGGCTCATTCCACGCACCATGAGGGCGAAACGTTCTGCATGCTGGCGCTCTGCGTCGGTGTTGTGAGCAACGAGAAGATCGGACTCGTCCAGCAGCACGTCCAGCACCGCATGAATGGCCCCGGATTCCGCCAAGGCTTGGCATCGACGAGCCACCTCTGAGTGATGGCCTGCTGCCAAGGTCAGCGCGTCCCACACGTTTCCGGACCGCGACAGGCGTTGGAAGGCCTCCGGCAGGGCTGCATCGTTCAGACCAAAAGCCGAGGAACGAGCGAGAACCGCGAGGGCATGCGTTGAATTTGGACGAGCAAGAGCCTCAACCGCTGCGACCAAGGGGAGCACCACGGGTTGCTCAAGCAAATTCCCTTGACGGTCCACCATGACGGGAACACCTCGGGCCCGCAAGCGGTCGACAAGGTCTGCGGACCGGGACCGAGCGTGCACCAAAACGAGGATGGCAGAAGGATCGACGGGGCCGTCGCACGGTGCTTCCACGTCCTCACTGAGGCGGATTGGTGTTCCCGTCACGAGGGCCGAGATGCGGGCGGCGATCAGTTCGTTCTCGAGGTGAACGGCTTTGGATCGGGGGTCGTCGAAAGGAGACAAAGGCACAAGCAGGTCATCGCTGACATCACCGGCCTCCCGTCGTACCGGAACCAACCACTCCATGCGAGGGGTTCCTGGAACCGTGCCTCTGGGCTCCAAGCGCTGCGGGTCGGCGTACCATTCGCCGTTCATGCCTCGGCTTGAGGGCCCGAGCACCGTTTCAAACACGCCGTTGAGGGTCGTCATTACGGCCGGAGCCGTTCGGAAGTTTTCGTCGAGTTCGATGTGCCCTTCGCTTCGTTTCGCCGTTACCTCTGGGCTTGCTGGGACCCCCGGGCGAAGCACCCCGTAGTGGACTTCGCCCCAAGGACGGCCCTTTCCTCCGGGGGTGTGCTCCGTGGCCTGATGGTACCCGCCCATGTCGCCGCCGTCGCCCTCCGGCCGCGGGTCACGGGCAGCCCCTTCGGTGCGGTAGGGCTGCAAACGTGGCTCATCGGCCTCAAGACGGTTCATTTGTCGGATGGCGGCCGTGGTTGAGCGCATCACGCGGACGTCGGCTTGTCGGAAGCGGTAGATGGACTGCTTCATGTCCCCGACCACGCACACGGTCGGATCCCACGCGCTGCGTGGCCCTGCTGGTTCACCCGATACGCGATGGCGAGGGCCCCAGAGCCGCGCCAACAACCGCAGATGCGCGGGGTTGGTGTCTTGGAATTCGTCGATGATGAAGGCCCTGAATTCCCGCCGGATGCGTTTGAGGCGGTCCCAACGGCGTTGGATGTCGTCCACGAGAAGTCCGTCATCGCCGGCCAACACAATTGCCCGTTCGATGTGTGCATCCGTCCATGGCCCGTCCGCCGTGCCTTCTGAGGTCACCTCTGGATGATCCATGGCGTGGACGACGTCTTCCGGCCAGTGCCCGTCACGGACGGATTCTGGACAACGGGCCAGCAAAAGGTCACCCGCCATCCGCTGCACGTCTTCAAAATCGATGAGCCCTCGTTCGCCTTTGACCACGTTGAGGGCCCGACCATTGGCTTCGTGCACCACGAACAAGTCCTCCATCAGGGCAGCAGCAAAGGGTCCACCCGTGCACAACGCCCCATCCGGAGGAGTCACGGGAAGAGGGTGATTCAGCGGCGAGGGCCAAAGGTCAGCATCGGCAGGGATGAACGTGTACGGAAGACCCGGTTCGAG
>MDSV01061598.1_pt1 | contig 22900 bp, 22 predicted proteins | sample 810851 | NCBI WGS metagenome assembly MDSV01 (sample SAMN05326640, study PRJNA326480) | marine metagenome | isolation source: seawater | place: Atlantic Ocean: North East | collected 2012 | reverse complement strand
CTTTTTTATTTTTTAAATTCATATTTTTATAATTTTCTTTTAATGGTTATATAGAATATTATAATAATGTATTAATCTTATTATTTCATGAATATTTTTGCTAAAACATTAATTAAACTACATATCTTCATTTTTCTGCTGATTTTTCATAAATTAAGTTTTGCAGATTATTCTATAGGCATGGGTTATACACCTAAATATTCAGATAGTTTTAATAATTTTGATTACGTTAATACTACTGCAATAAAAGGGGGTGAAATTCGCTTATCAGCATTTGGAACTTTTGAGTCATTAAATCCCTTTCTATTGAAATCTTTAGCTCCAACCGGTTTGACGAACTTAGTATTTGAAACACTTATGGAACGTAGTTTAGATGAACCATCTTCAAGCTATGGGCATATTGCCTATAAATATAGTCTTGCTAAAAATGGCCTTTCAGTTATTTATTACATTAAAAATAACGCAAAGTTTTCTAATGGTGACGATATAACTGCAAGTGATATAAAATTTTCATTTGAAACTTTAATTAGTAAAGATGCACATCCACAATATAGGATTTATTGGGCAGATGTCAAAACTGTAGAAGTGCTCGGGAAGAAATCTATTAAATTTATATTTAATCAAAAAAACCCAGAATTACATATGACTATTGGAGATATACCTATCTTCTCAAAAAAATGGTTTGAAGATAAAAAATTTAGTGATTCTATCCTCGACGTGCCTATTGCAAGTGGGCCATATATCATTGACAAATTTCAAACAGGAAAATATATACATTATAAAAGAAATCCTAACTATTGGGGAGCAAATGAACCAACCAGATCAGGTATGTTTAATTTTGATAAAATTATCTTTAAATATTATAAAGATATGACCGTTGCATTAGAGGCTTTTAAGGCAGGTGAGTATGATTTTATTCATGAAAACCATTCTAAAAGATGGGCGAGGGATTATAGTGGGCCAAATTTTGAAAAGAATCTAATCATTAAAGAAGAGTTACAACATTTTAATAATGCTGGTATTCAAGGTTTTATTTTTAATACTCGTAAAAAATTATTTTCCAATAAAAAAGTAAGAGAGGCTATTACTCTAACCTTTGATTTTACTTGGTCAAATAAAAATTTATTCTACGATCAATATAAAAGATGTGAGAGTTATTTTAGTAATAGTGATTTATCTGCTGATAAAAACCCAAGTAAATCGGAAATTATTCTAGCAAAGGAACTATCGATACCTAACTATCTTATTACCGACAAGGATTATTCTTTCTTAAATACTGATAAAAATATACGCAATAATTTATATAAAGCTAAAAAAATATTTGATAGTCTTGGATGGGTTGTCAAAGATAATATTTTATATAATTTAGATAATGAGCCAGTAGAATTTAACTTTTTACTTGCACAAAAAGGTTTTGAGAGAATACTCGCGCCTTTTGCGAATAATTTAAAAAAACTTGGAATTAAACTAAAATATAGAACTATTGATTTATCACTCTATCAAAGAAAGGTTGATTCTTTTGATTATGATATGATGGTAATGAGTTATCCGCAGTCACAATCACCTGGCAATGAGTTGATAGCAATGTTTCACTCTAGTTCTTCCGATAAAAAAGGATCTTATAATCTTGCTGGAATTTCTGATCCGAATGTTGACAAACTAATTGAAAAAATAATTTATAGCAGTAATAGGGATAACATGATTATTGCATCAAAACTCTTAGATAGGATTTTATGGAATGATTATTATTTATTACCTAATTGGTATATAAACAAACACAGAATTGCTTATTTTGATAAATTTATAAAGCCAAAGAATCTTCCAAAATATTATGAACCTTTAGATTATATTTTAAAAACTTGGGCATCTAAATAATGTATTATTATATTTTAAAAAGATTGCTTTTAATGATACCAACTTTATTAGGTGTACTTTTCCTAACTTTTGTTGTGGTTCAATTTGTGCCAGGGGGACCGGTAGAGCAACTTGCGAATCAGTTGACTGATATTAACGTTTCTAGCGAAGCCTCAACTGGATCAAAAAATATATATAGAGGTTCGAGTGGTTTAAGTGAAGAGCACTTGGATGATCTTAAGGCTTTTTATGGTTTTGATAAACCGCCTATGGAAAGATTTATAGACCTAGTGATGAATTATATGTCTTTTGATCTTGGCAATAGTTATTTTCATCATCAGAGTGTCTCAGAATTAATTATATCAAAACTTCCCGTTTCAATAAGTCTTGGTTTATGGACGTTCATCATAATATATTCAATTTGTATTCCATTAGGAATTAAAAAGGCTATAACACATGGTTCAAAATTTGATTTAATTTCTAGTACTCTGATACTAGTTGGTTATGCGATACCAGGTTTTGTTTTAGGTATAAGCTTAATTGTTTTACTAGGAGGCGGAAGTTTCTATGATGTATTCCCCACAAGAGGAATCATATCTGATAACTGGAACCAACTCTCATTAGTTGGAAAAGTTCTAGATTACCTATGGCATATGACTTTACCAATTATTTCTTCAGTTATAGGAAGCTTTGCGATAATGACGATGTTAACAAAAAATAGTTTTATAGAGGAGATAAATAAGCAATATGTTATGACTGCAAAAGCTAAAGGTTTATCCAATAATGAAGTTTTATATAAACATATCTTTAAAAATGCCTTAATACCCATACTAACAGGTTTCCCTGCACAATTCATTGCATCATTCTTTACGGGAAGTATTCTTATAGAAACAATATTTTCTTTGGATGGAATAGGTCTTTTGTCTTATGAATCAATCCTTCACCGCGATTATCCCGTAGTTTTAGGCACCTTATTTCTCTTCACATTGCTTGGTTTGTTCGCAAAATTAATAACAGACATATGTTATTTATTTGTAGATCCAAGAATAAAATTTGAGTCTATAGATAGTGGTAAAAATTCATGAGTATGCCAACAAACTTCTGGAATAGTTTTCTAAAGAATAATCGCAACAAATATAGTTTGTTAATATTTGTAGCGCTTTTCACTCTTAGTCTTTTTGCAGAAATTATAAGTAATGATAAGCCTATATTATTAGTGATGGACGATAAAATTTATGTTCCTATTCTCATTTCATATACAGACAAAGAATTTGGTGGCTATTTTGATACAGAGGCAGATTACAAGGATGAATTCCTAACCTCTAGATTAAAGGAAGATTCTAATTGGGCTATATTTCCTATTAATCCTCATTCATATGATTCAATCAATATCAGTCAATCTACACCTAATCCAGCAAGCCCATCTATTCATAACTACCTCGGCACAGATGATAGAGGCCGTGATGTTTTAGCAAGATTAATATATGGATTCAGACTATCTGTGCTGTTTGCTTTTGCATTGACGGCAATTGGGATCATTATTGGCATATTTTTTGGCGCTATCCAGGGTTATTTCGCAGGAAGGGTTGATCTATTTATGCAAAGATTTATAGAAATTTGGAGCTCCATGCCAGAATTATATATTTTAATCATATTTTCATCTTTATTTGAACCCAGCGTCTTCCTATTAATAATACTTTTATCTCTTTTTGGTTGGATGGGCCTATCTGACTATGTCCGTGCTGAATTTTTAAAAGGTAGAAATATGGAATATGTTATCGCTGCAAGGACATTGGGATTATCTAATACTAAAATTATACTTAAACACATATTACCTAATAGTATGGTTTCTGTGATTACATTCCTTCCTTTTCGGATAAGCGGAGCTATATTGATTTTAACTTCACTAGATTTTTTAGGGTTAGGTGTTCCACCAGATACTCCCAGCCTTGGAGAACTTTTAGCTCAAGGAAAAGAAAATATTGAGGCATGGTGGCTTTCATTGTCAACATTCTTGGTCTTAGTAGGAACATTGTTACTACTAATTTTTATTGGCGAAGGAATTAGAGAGTCACTAGATTCGAGGTCGTCATGAGCATATTAGAAATAAAAAATTTGACTGTTGCTAATAAAAACACTGGACAGATACTTTTAGATAATATTAGTTTTGTCTTGGATAAAGGCAGTACATTGGGGATAGTGGGAGAGTCAGGATCAGGCAAAACGTTAACAGGTTTATCAATCCTAGGTTTACTAAATAATTCTGTTTTTGATATTCATCAAGGATCAATTATTTATAATGGAATTGATATATTAAAATTGACTGAAACAGAAATCCAAAAGATTCGCACTAAATCTATATCGATAGTATTTCAAGAGCCAATGTTATCTTTAAATCCTGTTCAAAAAATTTCTACCCAACTTAATGAGGTCATTAAACTTCATATAGATAGCGATCCTTTTCAGCAAAAAACTATCGCGAGAGATATTCTGAGTAAGACTGGTCTTGATGATGCGCAAAAAATTCTAGATAGTTATCCACATATGTTGTCTGGAGGTCAGAGACAAAGAATAATGATTGCTATAGCTTTGGTATGCAATCCAGATATACTGATAGCTGATGAACCTACAACTGCATTGGATGTAACATTACAACTACAAATATTAGAGTTATTGAATAATATTAAACAAGAAAAAGGCATGTCAATGTTATTGATATCACATGATTTAGATTTGATAAAAAATTATGCTGATAAGGTGATTATTCTTAAAAATGGCATGATATTAGAAGAAGGTTTGACATCTAGAGTATTTGATCAACCTGAAAATAGCTATACGAAAGAGTTAATTACTAGTACTCCGCAGAAGCTTATCTCAGAAAATAATGAGTCCAACAGATTGTTAAATATAAATAATGTTAGTTGCAAATTTCCTGTCAACAATACTTTCTTTAGTAAAAATAGGAAATACTTCACTGCGCTTGAGAATATTAGTCTATATATTAATTCTGGTGAAACTATTGGATTGGTAGGTGAATCAGGGTCAGGTAAAACAACTCTTGGTTTATCAATAATGCAACTACTCAATTATTCAGGAAATATCTATTTAGATAAACTTAATCTATCCTCTCTATCATCAGAACAACTCAGAGAATCAAGATGTGATTTTCAAATAGTTTTTCAAGATCCATATTCATCTCTGTCACCACGCATGACCATTCTTGAAATTCTTTCAGAAGGCATAGTTTCTTTTAATGCTGATATAACCAAGACTGAAATATTAAAGAAATGTTCAGATCTCATAGAAGAAGTTGGTCTTGATGTATCTATGCTTGAAAGATATCCACATCAGTTTTCAGGTGGACAAAGACAAAGAATTGCAATTGCGAGAGCATTATCAATGAAACCAAAGCTAATAATCTTTGACGAACCTACAAGCGCACTAGATGTGATAGTTCAAAAAAATATATTAAAGTTAATAGTAAATTTGCAAGAAAAATACTCTCTCAGCTACTGCTTCATAAGCCATGATTTAAAAGTAATCAGTTCGATATCTCATAGGATATATGTCATAAAGGATTCAAAAATTGTTGAAACTAATAATACTGACGAATTGATGTCTAACCCACAGTGTGATTATACAAAAAAATTAATACAATCCTCTTTTATTGTCTAGAGAATAGTCTATTCAGCATAGCTTTATATACTTTCACAACAGCACTTAAGTCCGCCCTTGTTGTATGTTCATTAATTTTATGAATAGATTCATTTATTAAACCAAACTCTATGACTTGGTCGCATATTTTTGCCATAAATCTACCATCAGACGTCCCTCCGTCTGTAGATATTTCTGCAGTCAGGCCTAGCTCCTCTTTTATCGACATTATACATGAATCTAATAAATCCTTTCTTTTGGTCAAAAATGGATCTCCAGAGTGAGACCAATTAATCATATATTCAAGTCCACTTTTCTTCATTATGTTTTCAACTTTATTCTGTAATTCATTTTTTGTAGTTTCAGTAGAATACCTAAAGTTAAAATCCATATTTAGTTCACCAGGAATGATATTTGTTGTGCCCACACCACTATTAATATTTGATATTTGAAAAGATGTCGGTGGAAAGTACTCATTCCCTTCATCATACTTTTCAGAAATTAATTTGTTTAAAATAGGTGAAAATGCATGTATTGGGTTCATAGCATTCTGAGGGTAAGCTATATGACCTTGAATACCCTGAATTCTCAAATTTCCTGATAAAGACCCTCTGCGGCCATTTTTAACCGTATCACCGATAACTTTTTTACATGAAGGCTCACCAACTAAACACATGTCTATTTCATATGAATCAAGATCACTAGATTCAACTAATTTTTTTATACCATTGATTGCAGGGCCTTCCTCATCACTTGTAAGTATGACAATAATACTCCCATTAATTTTATTATTGTCAGAGATGACTTCTTGTATTGAGTGCATCATGCATGCAATGCCTCCTTTCATATCAGAAGTACCTCTGCCATATAATTTCGAATCTTTATCTGTAAGTTTAAAAGGATCTGTGTCCCATTTTTTTATATCACCAGTCGGTACTACATCCGTATGTCCAACATATGCTAGAACAGGTTTTTCATTACCATACCTAGCAATTAAGTTAGTTACATCACCATACTTTTTAAATTTGATTTCAAACCCCAAGTCTTTTAAAAAACTCGCAATATATTCTTGGCACTTATCATCAAATGGCGTTAATGATTTAAAGCCAATAAGTTTATCTAAAATATCAATCACACTTTTATTTTTCATAATCTATTTTATATATTGGTTTCTTCTTCTCTCATGGTTAGCACCTCATACCCATGGTCAGTGACTAGGATAGTATGTTCCCATTGAGCAGACAATGAATGATCTCGTGTTACAACGGTCCAACCATCATTAAGAAGTTTTGTTTTATATTTGCCAGAATTAATCATTGGTTCTATAGTAAATGTCATACCTTCTTTTAATCTCATCCCTGTTTGTTTTATTCCATAATGCAGTATTTGTGGAGGTTCATGAAAATTTTTTCCAATTCCATGTCCGCAGTAGTCCCTTACAACACTAAATTTATTGATATGAGCATGTTCTTGGATAACTGCTCCAATATCTCCGATATGGAGTCCAGGTTTTACAATTGAAATTGCTTTATACATACACTCCTGTGTAACTTTACATAGTCTATCAGCTAATATTGAAGGTTCACCAACACGAAACATTTTGCTAGTATCACCATGAAAACCATCTTTTATTACGGTTACGTCAATATTTATTATATCACCATTCTTTAGTATTTTAGAAGTATCTGGAATACCATGGCAAACTTGATGATTTACAGAAGTACATATAGATTTTGGGAATCCTTTATAGTTAAGCGGTGCGGGTATTGCTTTTTGATGATTAACTATATAATCATGACATATTCTATCTAATTCTTCCGTTGAAACACCCGCTTTAACATAGGATCCAATCATAACCAGCACGTCAGAAGCTAGCTTGCCCGCAACTCTCATTTTAATAACATCTGATTTTGATTTAATATCAACCATGAAATTACCTAATTAACACTTTTTAGCTCAAATTATCAGATTTTGATTGTTGAATCCACGTAAATATGATAAAAAACCCTATCAACAAATAAAAGTTGAAAGAATGTATTAAATCAGGAGTTTATTAATAAGGTGTCAAATTTATCGATTAAAGAGATGATAAATGCTGGGGTACATTTTGGTCATCAGTCAAAATACTGGAATCCTAAAATGCGCCCATTCATATATACCACCTATAAGAAATTACATATCATTAATCTTGAAAAAAGTATAACTCATTTTAATTCTGCAGTTACTTTTATTGAAAAGCTCACTAAAAATAATTCTAAAATTCTTTTTGTAGGAACTAAACGAGCAGCAAGAGAGATTATTGAGAAGTATGCAATAGATTCTAAAATGCCTTATGTAAATAATAGATGGCTTGGAGGAATGTTGACAAACTTTAATACAATCAAGAAATCAATTGCAAAACTTGAAGGTTTAAAGAAAAATTTAAACCTAGCAACAGTGAATGGTTTTACGAAGAAAGAAATTTTGGTAATCAAAAAACAAATTGCAAAACTGGAAAAGAACTTATCTGGCATTAAAGATCTGGAAAAAACACCAGATGCTTTATTTGTAATAGATACACGCTATGAAAAGATTGCAATACAAGAAGCTAACAAGCTAAATATTCCTGTCATAGCAATTGTTGACAGTAATAATTCATTTGAAGGTGTTGACTATATGATACCTGGTAATGATGATTCTATGTCTTCAATCGAACTATTCGTAAAATCTGTTTCTCAAATTATTTCTTCAACAAAAACTAAATTTATAAAACCTTCATCTGCTGATTCTAAAACGTCAGAGAAGATAGCCTTAACTGATAAGACAAAAACAATTAAAAAGAAGCAAGTAATTGATGTTAAAGGTAAAATTGAGAATATAAAAACAAAGAACTTAGATGAAGAGGCGTAAATGTCATCAGAACTAGAACTACTAAAGCAACTTAGAGATATTACTGGTGCTGGGATACTTGATTGTAAAAAGTATCTAACCAAGTCAAATAATAACTTAGATGATGCTGTTAAGCTAATGAGATCTGAGGCTGGCGTTAAAGCTGAAAAAAAATCAAATAGGATTGCTGCTGAAGGTGTTGTTCATTATTTCTCGAATGACAAAAAAGCACTATTAATCGAAATAAATTCAGAAACTGATTTTGTTGCAAAAGGTGATGATTTTCTTGGCTTTGTTAATAAGGCATGTCAAATTATAATCAATCAGCCATATCATACTCTTTCAGAATTAACAGAATCTGCGGAAACTGAAATTAAAATTGAACTAGATGAGCTCAGAAAAAACTTTATAACAAAATTAGGGGAGAATATTCAAATACGTCGTTTTGAAATAATCAATAAAGATAAAAGTTCTGTGACCGGATATACACATAATAATAAGATTGGAGCTATGGTTGTTCTTAAATCTGAAGATGAACAATTATCTAAAGACATATGCATGCAAATTGTTGCGTCTTCTCCCTTAGCATTAGATGAAAAGGCAATCGACAAAGAAATTTTAGATAATGAAAGAGATGTATATCATGCAGAATTAGAAAATATCGATAAAAAAGACGATATTAAGAGAAATATATTAGAAGGAAAGATTAAGAAATTTATTTCTGAAAATACCTTACTTAATCAGCCTTTTATAAAAGATGGGTCGCTTACTTTAAAAAATATTCTAAAAGATAATGAGATATTATCATACACTAGGTATCAGTTAGGCGAAGGAATAGATAAAAAACAAGAAGATTTTGCTCAAGAAGTTTATAGTCAAATTAAGTAACCATAGGTTATAAAATGTCTAATCCGAAGTACAAGCGGGTATTATTGAAATTAAGTGGCGAAGCACTTATTGGCACAAAAGATTATGGAATAGATGATTCTTTAATATCTGAGCTTGCTGCTCAAATCTCTGAATTATATAAAAAAAAAGTTCAGCTTATTATTGTTATCGGTGGTGGTAATTTTTTTAGAGGCTCTGACTTAGAAAAACTTGGAATCCAACGTGTAACTGCTGATCATATGGGTATGTTAGCCACTGTTATAAACTCTCTTGCCTTGCAGAGTTCTTTGGAAAAAATTGATATAGATTGCAGAGTAATGTCTTCAATTACTATTGATGCAGTATGTGAAAAATACATTAAAAGAAGGGCAGAGAGGCATTTAGAAAAAAGAAGAATTATAGTCTTAGCAGCAGGTACAGGTAATCCATTTTTTACAACAGACTCGGCCGCTAGCTTAAGAGCTATTGAATTAGGAGCTGAAATTATGCTGAAAGGGACAAAGGTGGATGGAATATATGATAAAGATCCGATTAAGTATAAAGATGCCAAGCTATTTAAAACAATTCCATTTCAAGATGTAATTAGTAAAGGTTTGAAAGTTATGGATATGACCGCGGTTGTTATGTGTCAAGAAAATAAGATGCCGCTTAAAGTTTTCAATATACTTAAAAAAGGAAACTTAAAGAAATCAATTTTAAATGATAAGATAGGTACTAAAATAGTCTAATTATGATTGAAGAGATAAAAAAAGAGGCTGAGCTAAGTATGGGGAAAACCATAGAGTCCTTAAATAGCACGTGTTCAAAAATTAGAGCTGGAAGACCTAGTCCAGGCATGCTAGACCATATTGAAGCGGAGTATTTTGATGTTAAGACGCCCCTGAAACAACTTGCTAACATTACTGTCACAGATGCATCAACAATAAGTCTAAATGTTTGGGATAAGACAGCTATTCAGGCAATAGAAAAAGCTATACAGAATTCTAATTTAGGTTTATCTCCAGTTATCAATGGTCTAAATATTCATATTAAGATACCTCCACTAACGCAAGAAAGAAGAAATGAGCTGATCAAAGTATTAAAAAAAGAAGGCGAGAATACTAAAATATCACTTAGAAATATAAGGAGAAGCATTAATACGAATATTTCAAATCTAGAAAAAGATAAAAAAATATCAAAAGATTTTGAGAGAGACTATATGATAGAGATTCAAGAGTTAACAGATAAATATATTAATATCTCCGAAGAAACAATTGACAAAAAAATCTCCGAGATTAGTGAAGTTTAAATATGTCTAATAGAAATATTACTCATTTATCAATAATCATGGATGGTAATGGGCGATGGGCAAATCAACAAAGTATGCCAAGAGCATTTGGGCATCGCGCGGGCATCAAATCTATAAATACAATCGTAAAAGCATGTACATCTAGACAGATCGATGAGTTAACACTTTTTGCCTTTAGCAGTGAAAATTGGAACAGACCAGAGTATGAAGTTAAATTTTTATTAACTTTATTTGAAGAGTCTATAAATCAATATATAGATGAGCTGCGCCAAAATAATGTCAAGGTTAAATTTATTGGTGATCTAGATGCTTTCAATCATCAGTTGATTAATAGTATTAATAATGCTGAAAAAGTCACCAGTAATAACACAGGGCTTAAACTAAATTTTGCCATAAACTATGGAGGGCAGTGGGAGATAATCAATGCTTTCAATAGATACTTATTATCTAATCCCAGTCCACAAAAAATTACAATAGAAGAATTTGAAAAAAACCTTTCATTAAATACAAACAAGCCAGATTTATTAGTAAGAACTGGTGGCGAGCAAAGACTAAGTAATTTTATGCTTTGGCAGCATGCCTATACAGAGTTATACTTTACTAAATGCTTATGGCCTGATTTTGATGAAAAAGAATTAGATTCAGCTATTAAATATTTTCAAAATAGGGATCGAAAATTTGGGTCAATTAATGTCAGTAATAAGATAAAAAAAGATGTTTAGCAGGATAATTACTGCTATTTTATTGGCATCTTCTTTTTTATTTTTAATACTCTACTTTGATTTGTACGTTATTCATTTTGCGTTTACCGCTATATCTATATATTCCGTATTTGAGCTAAGCAAAATGTCAGGTAAAAGCTTATCTGGACAGCTACTAAACTGTCTACTGATAATGGTATTAATGTATTTACTATTCACTCAAACTACAAATAACACAGTCGTTTACCTTTCGTATATAGCTTTTGTAATTTGGTCTCTATTTTTAGTATCTCTTTTATTTAGAATTAAACCCATACAAAAAAAAATACAAGAAAAATCTCATTTGATGGGAATGATTTTGATATTATTAGCATGGTTTTTACTTTTAAGCTACGGAAAGACTTTGTCAACACATGACATAAAGTTATCTGAAGATTACATAAAAATATATTATATCTTTACTATTACTCTAGTTTCTCTATGTGATATTTCTGGATACTTGATCGGAAGGAATTTTGGTAGTAAGAAATTATGTTATGAGATCAGTCCAAAGAAAACTTATGAGGGTCTAATTGCGTCTATAGTAATACCAGTTTCTATTTTTTATTTATTTTTTGTGGTTTATTTATCTTTTCCACTACTTTTTAGGGATATTCTATTTCTAATAATATGTTGTGTATTTTGTACTGTTGGTGATTTATTTATTAGTTTAGTAAAAAGACATCATAAAGTTAAGGATTCTGGTATATTACTTCCAGGTCATGGAGGTATTTTGGATCGCGTTGATAGTTATCTTCCAACAATTGCAATTATACAAATTTGGTTATTCATATAATGCTCACAATATTAGGTTCAACTGGGACAATAGGTAAAAACACACTATCTGTTATCAAAATGTTAGGAAAAGCAAATTCAGTTTTTGCCTTGACTGCTATGGAAAACTATACACTTTTGTTTAAGCAAATTTATGAATATAAGCCCCTTTATGCAGTAATATTTAGAGAAGCAGATGCCGTTAAACTAAGAATGCTTTGTAAAAAAAATAATTTAAAAACAAAAATTCTTTCTGGAAAAAAAAATTATTCTTTTGTTGCTGAACATAAAAAATGTAAGTATGTACTCTCTGCAATAGTTGGTGCTGCTGCTTTAGAGCCTACATTTTCTGCAGTTGCAGCTGGTAAACGAATATTATTAGCAAATAAAGAATCAGTTATCATGTCTGGAAATCTTCTGATCAAGAAAGCTAAGAAAACTGGCGCTATGTTAATTCCAGTTGATAGTGAGCATAATGCGATACTTCAAATAATTACCTCATCGGGTTTTGATTTTAATGATAAAACTAAATCTAATTATTTAAATAATATTAAAGAAATAACATTGACTGCATCTGGAGGCCCATTTCTAAGCTATAATCGTAAACAATTATCAAAGGTTACTCCAGAACAAGCAGTTAAACATCCTACATGGAAGATGGGAAAAAAAATATCAGTTGATTCTGCCACAATGATGAATAAAGGCTTAGAGGTTATTGAAGCATCCATACTTTTTGGATTAAAACCTCATCAAATAAATATCTTAATACATCCTCAAAGTATCGTGCATGCTATGATAGCTTTTACAGATGGATCTATTATTTCACATATGAGTTCACATGACATGAGAGTTGCTATCAGCTATGCACTATCATGGCCAGATAGATATAAGTTAAATATGAATTCTATAAAACAACCTAATCTGAAAAATCTTACATTTACAAAAGTTAAAAAGAACCAGTTTAAATGCCTAGATTTATGTATAAAAGCTCTAAATATAGGCCAAAATGCACCTACAATCCTAAATGCAGCAAATGAAGTTGCTGTAGAAAAATTTCTTGAAAATAAGATTAAATTTGTCGATATACCAGTTATAATTGAAAAAGCATTAACATGTATACCAGTCACTAAAAATAGGACGTTAAAGTCTATTTTAGCTTGCGACAAACTAACTAGGGAATATGTTGTAAAGTATATAAATAAAAAATGGAAATAATACAAAGCATAATTGGTTTCATCATAGCAATAGGGATCTTGGTAACTTTCCATGAGTTCGGCCATTTCTATATTGCAAGGTTGTTTAATGTAAAAGTTATCAATTTTAGTATTGGTTTCGGAAAAACAATTTTTAAAAAAAAATTTAGTGAAGATGGTACGGAATATAGTGTCGGTCTTGTTCCTTTGGGTGGATATGTCAAAATGTTAGAATCATCTGAATTAGATAATCTTAATAATGATGACCTAACCACTAAGTGTTTTGACAAACAATCTGTATACAAAAGATTTCTAATCGTAGCTGCTGGACCAGTTTTTAATTTGATCCTAGCTGTTATATTTTTTACGTTTGTACATTTTGCTGGAATCAATGGAATGAAACCATATGTTGAGTCTATCAATAATACAATCTTAGAAGGCTCTGAAAATAAGAAATATGAAATCATACAAGTTAACGATACTAAAATAAAGAGATGGCAAGATGTCCGTGTTGAAATTTTAAATATAGTTGTTAATCAAAATAATTTAAATATTCATTTGAGAGATGATAGTAATCAAATCATTGTAACCAAAATTAACTATAACGCTGATATATTAAAGAAAGAAGGTGATATTGTAAGCAACATAGGTATTAATCCAAAACAACCAGATTTTCCATCAACTTTAGGTCATGTTGAAAATAATTCACCTGCTTCATTAGCTGGATTAAAAGTTGGTGATGAAATTTTATCAATTAATGGTGAGAATATATACTATTGGTCAGAGCTTGTCGCTACTATCAAAGAAAACCCAAATAATATATTGCAGCTAGATGTAAGAAGAAATCAAAATATCATTGATTTAATTTTAGTTCCATCAGCAAAAACCTCTCAAAATCAAGAATCTGGATATGCCGGTATATCCCCAGATAGAAAAGCTTTGAGTGATTATAGAATCTTGGTAAAATATCCATTCATTGAAGCAATCCAAAAATCTATCAATCTTACATATGATTATTCAATTTTAACTTTTAAAATGATTTTTGAACTATTTACTGGTCAGGCAAATGTAAAAAATATTAGCGGGCCACTCAGTATTGCGGAATTTTCTGGAAAAACACTTTCTATGGGTTTTGTTTACTTTGCATATTTACTGGCAATACTAAGTATTAGTTTAGGTGTATTAAACCTTCTACCTATACCTGTATTGGATGGTGGGCACTTGGTTTATTACCTAATAGAAATGGTAATAGGTAAGCCAGTACCAGAAAAAATACAGTTGATTGCTCAGCAATTTGGATTAATGATTCTCTTTGGAATCATGATACTAGCTTTTTATAATGATTTTGCCAGGTTACTTCAATGATCCGAGCAATAATTTTGACATCTACATTGTTCACTACATTATTTTTTATGAATCCTCTATATTCAGAAGAACAAGAAGAAAACGATACCACGATAGCTAATATTATTATTGTCGGCAACCAAAGAGTGACAAATAATACAATTTTAAGCTATGCTGATGTTGCTAAAGGCGATGTAATTAATTCTAATTTAGTGCAAAACGTAATAAAAAATTTATATGATACAAATTACTTTGATGATATAGCTGTCACAGTTAGATTTAATGATTTAATTATTAAAGTAAAAGAAAAACCTATTATTTCAGAAATTATTTTAACCGATAATGCAATTATTGAAGATGAAGATATATTGAGTGCTCTTGATTCTGTCGGAATATCAAGAACAAGCCCATATGATAAAAATATCTTTGACAAAACTGAACAAGAGCTTGTTAGATTGTATTTTGATAGAGGAAGATATAATGCCTCTATAACCACAAAAATTACGCCGCTGGAACGGAACAGAGTTTCTGTAGAATTAATAATTAACGAAGGTGAAGCTTCTACGATTAAACAAATTAATATCATTGGTAATAAAGCTTTTGATAATAAAAGAATACTCGGAATCATGAAATCTGGAACTAAATACTTTTTTGAATTCTGGTCAAGCAAAGATACTTATTCAAGCTCTATCCTGAAAGCTGATATCGGTAAGATTGAAGATTATTATCTCGACAGAGGTTATGTGCGATTTCGTATCCTATCAAATCAAGTTAATTTGTCTAATAATAATAAAGATATAATTATTACTATTAATCTTGAAGAGGGTGAGAAGTATGAATTTGGTGATATGAAAGTATATGGAAATTCTATTATACCAGCTGCTAAAGTACAAAAATATATTTCTAATATGATAACTCCAGGCCAAACATTTTCTCGAAATAGATTAGTTGCGTCCGAGGAAGTATTAAGTGACTTATTAGGTGATGAAGGTTTTGCTTTTCCTGATATTGTCTCTATACCAATTATTGATGATGCCACGAATATTGTCGATATTGAATTCAGAGTGAACCCTGGCCAAAAAAACATGGTCAGGAGAATAAATATTACTGGAAATGACAATACTAATGATGAAGTATATAGACGAGAGTTACGACAATTCGAGTCTTCAATTCATAGTAACAAAAATATTGAAAGATCTAAAGTTAGATTACAAAGACTTAAGTTTGTTGAAGATGTAAAGGTTTCAAAGACCAGAGTTTCTAATTCGCCGGATTTAATTGATATCACCTTTGATGTTACAGAGAGAAAATCTGGAGAATTCAAAGTGAGTGCTGGTTGGTCAGATATTGATGGAGCTTTATTTGATATTAACCTACAGCAAGATAATTTTCTTGGCAAAGGCAAAAATGTTCTGCTTAAAGGTACAAAAACTTCTGTAAATACCTCTTTTGCTGCATATCTTACTGATCCATATTTTACTCCAGATGGAGTGGCTAGAACGCTTAGTGCTACAATCAGTCAAGTAGATGTTTCAGGGACATCAACATCATCTTATCTGTCAGACACATTTGGTTTTGGTGTAATGTACGATATGCCCGTATCAGAAACAGCCTTTTTTGGTTTAGGTTATGATGTTACTTTGACACAATTCACCACAACTCTTTACTCGCCAGTAATCGTAACACACCATATTGCGGATCATGGCGAAGATTCACTGGGGGTGCAACTCAAGGCAAGTTTTTCTGACGATACAAGAAATAGGACTATTTTTGCTGAAACAGGGATCCTGCATGCAGTAAGTGGTAATCTATTTCTTGGTCTAGAAGGTGCATCTCATATCTCTGCTTTATACAATACAGAAACGAATGTTCCTTATGTTTTAAAAACATTTGGGTTTGATTGGTACACTGTACTTCAAGCAAAAACTCGTGTTGGAATTGGTGCCGGACTAGGTTCTGCAACATCTCTACCATTTTATAATAAATTTTTTGCAGGCGGCAAAGGCACCGTAAGAGGTTTCAAAGGTTCAAGCCTAGGACCTCTAACATATAATGCGCCTCGAGGAGAAAATACTTGTGCAGCAAAGGCGGTTCCTGGAAAATTTATAGAGTGTGACGCTATTGGCGGAGATCTTTTGACAGCAGCACAATTTAATTGGATATTCAGTCCACCACCATTTTTAGGTGAGGATGTTAGGAATGTTAGAACAACTTTATTTGTAGATGTTGGAAACGTATTTGAGAAACCTACCGATTTCGAATACAATGAGTTAAGAGCCAGTTATGGCATAGAGTTTAATTTTCTTACACCTATTGGTGGTGTTTCGATTGGGTTCACAAGTGCGCTCAAATCTAAAGAAGGAGATGATACACAACCGGTTATATTCCAATTAGGAGGAGCCTTTTAAAAAATGAGTACTTTATATAAGATTTTAACGCTTTATCTATTTATTGCTATACTAATCCCGATGAATGCATTAGCTGAACTTAAAATGGGCATAGTTAACCTAGATATGTTATTTAAGGAGATACCTATTTATCGTGAATCTCAGGAAAAAATAAAAAAACAATTTGATCCAAGAGCCAGAAATTTAAAAACTTTAGAGCAAGAATGGAATGGGCTCAATGAGGATTATTTAAAAAATGAAACAATTATGTCAGAAAGCGAAAAAAAAGAATTAGTTGAAAAAATTCAAGGAATTGAGAAAAAATTTCGTTCAGGTCAAGAGAAAATACAGGCTGACTTACAAAAAGTTCAACAAGAAGAGCTTTCGCGAATTAGAGCAATAGTGGAAAAAGCGATAACCGATCATGCAGAAAAAAATGATTTTGATATCATAATAAGGGCTGATGGCACAACATTGTATGCCAAAAAATATATTAATATTACACAAGAGATAATCTCTAAACTTCAATAATGAAGCTTAAAAATAAATATAGTTTAGAGGATATAGCGTTAAAATATAATTGTAAAATCATTGGTGACAAAGACGTATCATTTGATTCAGTTTCTAGTCTTCAAAAAAGTAAAAAGAACTCTATCTCATTTATTTCTAATAGAAAGTTACTTAATCTTCTAACGAAAACTAATCTCTCTTGCATTATTTCAAGCCCCGAAATTGTAGATTTAATAAAAATTCCAGCAATAGTTACCAATGAACCATTACTTTTATTTTCCAAGATTGTAAATGAGTCTTACGATCCATCTAAAAGTCATTTATTTTCAGCTAGTACCTCTATGGAAGGTATCGACAAAACTGTCAAAATCGGCCAAAATGTTGCATTAGGATCTAATTTATCTATAGGTAAGAATACTTTTATTTATCCCAACGTTACCATATATGATAATTCATTTATTGGTGATAATGTCATAATTCATGCTGGAGCTGTAATTGGCTCTGATGGTTTTGGTTTAGTTAAAGATTCTGATAATTGGATTAAAGTTCCTCATATCGGTAATGTAATAATTAAGAATAATGTTGAGATTGGCGCTAACTCAACAATAGATAGAGGAACTATAGATAGTACAATAATTTCTGATAATGTTAAAATTGATAATCATGTTCATATCGCACACAATGTTGAGATCGGGGAAAATACGGCTATAGCAGCATGCGTTGGTATTGCAGGAAGTACTACAATAGGTGAGAATTGCACAATAGGTGGTGGAGCAGGAATTAATGGACATATAAATATTTCTGATAATGTTCATTTGCATGGCATGACAATGGTGACCAAATCTATAGATAGGCCAGGTTCCTATGCATCTGGCACTACAGTAGAACCAGTTGAAAGCTGGAGAAAAAATCAGGCAAGGTTTAAGGAATTAAATTTATTAGCCAAAACAATTAAAAAAAAGAACTTGGAGAGTAAGAATGACTAATGATATTCAAAATTATTTGCCTCATAGATATCCGTTTTTATTAATAGATAAATTAATTGAATTTAAAAAACATGATTATTTGATAGCGCAAAAAAATGTCAGTAATAATGAACCTTTTTTTCAAGGTCATTTTCCCGATCATCCAGTATTCCCTGGTGTTTTAATATTAGAAGCTATGGCGCAGGCGACAGCTTTATTGGATTTCAAAAGTAATGAGAGAGAAAAAAATAACCTGCTCTATTATTTCGTTGGGATAGATAAAGCGAGATTTAAAAAACCTGTACTTCCTGGTGACATATTAATTATTAATGTTAAGTTAATCCAGAGCAAAAGAGATGTGCATAAGTTTAGTGCTGTATGTAAAGTTGATGACACTATAGTGTGCACAGCAGATTTGTTGGGAGCTGTAAGAGAAAAAGAATGATACATCAAACTGCCATAATTAGTAAAAATGCCAATATAGATTCATCTGTTTCAATTGGACCTTATTCTATTATTGATGATAATGTCAATATTGGCTCTAATACTAAAATAGAAAGTCATGTAGTGATTAAAAAAAATACCTCTATTGGAAAAAACAATCATTTTTACCAGTTTGCTTCCATAGGGGAAGAGCCTCAGGATCTAAAGTTTGGTGGAGAAGAGTCTATTCTTAGAATTGGTGACAATAATAATTTTAGAGAGTACTGTACAGTGAACCGAGGCACTGAAGCAGGCATAAATGAAACTGTAATCGGATCCAATAATCTATTTATGGCATATAGCCACATAGCACATGACTGCGTAATAGAGGATTATTGTATTTTTTCAAATGCAGCATCTTTGGCTGGTCATGTTAGAGTAGGTAAATATGTATCTTTGGGAGGCTTTACTTTAATTCATCAATTTTGTGATATTGGAGATTATGCTTTTAGTGGTCTTGGTACAGTTATATCAAGAGATGTTACACCGTTTACTTTAGTTGCAGGTAATCATGCCCAGGCATATAAAATTAATACTGCTGGTTTAAAACGTAAAGGTTTTGATGCTAATGTTATTATGGCCTTAGAGAAAACCTTCAAACTATTTATAAAATCTAAATCTAGCAGGGAGAATGTCGTTCAGGAATTTAAAAAACTAAATTTTAATTATCCCGAAGTTGATTATTTTATTAATTTTATAAATTGTAGCGAAAGAGGGGTTACTAGATAGCTACTTAAACATTTTGTCCGCAAGTTTTGCAACATTAGCTGACGCACCTGGAAGTAAAACAGATCTAATTTCCGAATATCCACTCTCTATAACTTTTCTATATTCTTGATCGTTATCAATTTTTTGTAATTCAACTATTGCATCTATTTCATCACTATAATCAGGTTGGATAAATTCTTTTATAACTGGCTTAGAGCCGAGTTTATCACCTAGGACTAAATTAACTAAACCTATGTATTTAATTTTTATTAAGAATTTCATAATATAATATGTAATAGTAGATAAGCGATACATGATAATCATTGGTATATTCATTAAAGCTAATTCTAAGGTAATAGTTCCAGATGCCGTTATAGCTTTTTTGCAATTTTTAATGGCCTCTAGGTCATTCCCACTTGCTAGCAACTCACTCCATTCTTTTGGCAATAATTTAGATATGAGATTTTTAGCAGTTTTATTAGAGTAGAATATCCTTATATTTTTCCGTGATAAAGTTTCACTATTTTTTTGTTTAATTAAATCGATCATTAAGAACAGATTATTCTTTATTTCAGACTCCCTGCTTCCAGGGAAAATTCCCAAGTCAATAGGTTTGTCTTTATAATTAAGCATTGAGGGAGTCAGAGTATTATTATCTGCCAGAGGATGACCTACATATGTAACTGATTTGGTGTATTTTTTAAACAATGTTTCTTCAAATGGAAATACTACAGCTATATGATCTACATAATTAATAATATTTTTTATTCTTTTTTCTCTCCATGCCCAAACTTGTGGAGCAATATAAAATAGAATTGGTATCCCCATACCTCTTGCAAATTTTGCAATCTTCATATTAAACTCCACATAATCAACTAATACAATTAAGTCAGGTTTATTTTCTTCTATATGTTTATATGCAATATTTAGTGCATTCTTAATGATTTTATATTTTGCCAAAACTTCAATAATGCCCACTACTGATATTTTTTCAGAATCAAATATTATTTTCGCGCCAGATTTTTTTAACTCTTGTTGCCCAATAGCAGTAAAATTAACATCTGGATTAATTTTTACATGTTGTTTTACATAACTAGCAGCATGTTGATCCCCAGATGCCTCACCAGCAATTATAAATATTTTCTTTGAAGATATCATTTATAGTTATTTATTGTCTCTGCAATATACTTAATTTCTTTTGGGGTTAATTCAGGATACATAGGCAATGAGATACATTCTTTAGCAACCTTTTCAGTATTTTTAAGGAAACATTTATATTTAAAGTTTAGGAGTGCTTTTTGTCTATAGATTGGTATTGGATAGTATATTCCATATGGAATATTATTATTATCTAAATATTTTGAAAATCTTTTTCTATTTTTTACACATATTGTAAATTGGTTATATACATGATGAGTTTTTGCAGCATGGTATGGAAGTCTAATTTTATTATTTATAATTAAGGATTTATACTGTTGCGCGATTGCATTCCTTTTTTTGTCAAACATATTAATTTTTTTTAACTTTATTAAAAGTATAGCTGCTTGTATCTCATCTAATCTAGAGTTATAACCTATATATTCATGAACATTTCGAATAAGTCCACCATGATTGCGAAGTTTTTTTAAAAATCTCATATTAGATTTACTATTTGTCACTATCATTCCGCCATCTCCAGCACAACCCAGATTTTTTGTTGGGAAAAAACTGTAGCATCCATAATCACCAAATGTACCGGTATATTTATCATTTCTTTTTGCACCGAATGATTGAGCACAATCTTCTATTAGTTTGAGTTTATATTTTTTGCATATCATGACAATTTTGTCTATATCACAAGATTGCCCAAATATATGTACTGGCATAATTCCTTTAGTTCTTTTGGTTATATGTTTTTCAATCTGATTGACATCAATATTGTATGTTTCTGGATCAATATCTATAAAGATAGGTTTTGCTCCAACTAATGCAATTGCTTCAGCCGTGGCAAAATAAGTAAATGGTGTTGTGATTACCTCATCATTTTCCCCAATCCCCGCCGCCCTTAAAGATAAAATGAGGGCATCTGTTCCTGAATTACATGAGATTGCATATTTAACATTAAGAAAACTTGCAAAAAGACTTTCTAGCTTATTAACATTTTTCCCTAAAATATACTGCCCAGACTTAAGGGTTTTCAAAACATCTTTATTGACTTCCTTAGAGATCGCTTTAAATTGTTCTGTTAAATCAAATATTTTAATATTTTTTTTCATAATAATTTTGATATTGTTGTAGCTATCTTAACAGCATCCCTTCCTTGTGTTCCATCAACTTTTGGCATATCTTTCTTTAAGCAGGATAGAACAAAGTTATTAATCTCTTCTTTAAGTGCATCAGTTTTCTTATAATTAAACTCTTTATATTCAAATAATTCTTTTTTGTTTGTAGTAGACTTATTATATTTCTTAATATTTGAATTCATAAAATCGACTGAATAATATTTATCTCTCTCAAAAATCCTAATTTTTCTTTCATTTTTTTGACTTATCCTGCTGGATGTTAAGTTCGCTATAGCTCCATCAATAAATTCAATTCTAACATTTGCTATGTCAATTGTATTTGTAATAATCTTTCTTCCAAAAGCTGATATCTTTTTAATATTTTTCTTAACTAATGAGGTTATTATATCGATATCATGAATCATAAGATCAAAAACAACATTAACATCTGTAGATCTTGGATTAAATTTAGAAAGTCGATGTACTTCAATAAATATAGGTTTTTTTATCTCATTATTAAGTTTCTCCATTACAGGATTGAATCTTTCTAGATGTCCGGCTTGTAATATACACTTATTTTTTTTTGCTAAAGTTATCAACTTATTAGCTTGAGTAACTGTTTCTGTCATTGGTTTTTCAATCAATACATGCTTTTTATTCTCTAAAAAAAACTTAGCAATTCTATAATGATGGATGGTAGGAGTAACAATAGAGACAGCATCTACATCTTTAGTAATATCTTTATAGTTAGTTGTTTTTTCTATCCGAGCATCTAAATCTTCTGGAAGATTTTGGGGATCTAGGTCCACAACCCATTTTGTACTACAGTTTTTATTATTGATAAATTTTTCAAGATGATATTTGCCAAGATAGCCGATGCCGATTACCCCTATATTTAATTTTTTTCCTTTCATTTTGAAGTATTGGTTTAGCTTTTTTGTTATATTTATAATATCTCAATTATATATAGTGGACTACTTATG
>MDSV01195104.1_pt1 | contig 22902 bp, 16 predicted proteins | sample 810851 | NCBI WGS metagenome assembly MDSV01 (sample SAMN05326640, study PRJNA326480) | marine metagenome | isolation source: seawater | place: Atlantic Ocean: North East | collected 2012 | reverse complement strand
CTCCGCGTCCACGGGGTGGTACCACTCCGGGCGCTCCACGTGCGTGCTCAGCCTGTAGTTCAGGAACACCTCCTCGTCGCGCAGCGCCTCCGACGCGACGAGCGCGAGCGCCGGCACAACCGTCGCCGCCTCCGCCGCCGCGCCTTCGTCCGGCGGGTCCCGCGTTTCCGTCGGATCGTCCTCTTCCCCGAACAAGTCGTGCAGCCTGGACGCGAACCAGCCGCGCTTCGCGCGCGCCGCCTGTCGCGCCGCCGCGCGCTCGCGCGACGGCGGCTCGGGCCAGCGCCCGAGCGCGGCGTTGGGCAGGAACGGTCGCAGCGACGCGACTCGGTCGCCGCGGAACGCCACGTCCACGCCGGCGACGACGACGTTGGGGCGGTAGCCTTTCGGGGGATGGTTCGCGAAGTGCGCCAGCGCCAGCGGGTTGTCCCGCTGGACGCCCAGCGCCGCGGCGCGCGCCTCCGATCGCAGACCCGGGTCCAGGTCGGGCGCCAGCTGCGCGTCCAGGAACCCGCCCACGCCGGAGCGCTTCCGCGTTTTCTTTTTTTCGTCGGGGGCGCGCGGCGGCGCCGTCTCCTCGAGCGGCGGGCCGGGCCACGACCCGAACGACGCGACGAGCTCTGCGTCGTCTTCACGAGAAGCAGAGGACGCGTGTGCGGGTGACGAATCGCCGTCTCGGAGAGGCGCGGAGACGGAAACCCGCGCGTCCATGTCGACGTCCACGGCGGGGCTCCCCGCGCCCCACGGCTTGGCGTCCACCACCGAGCCGTCGTAGCGCGCCACGAGGTACGGGTTGCGTTCGGCAACCTTGGGGTACCCGGGGATGTGCCTGACGTGCTCCAGGTCGTACACGACCCCGGGGTACCACGCCACGATCTCCCCCGGGTTCACCTGGCCGCGCACGAAGAGCCCGTCCCCGGAGGAGGGCCCCGCGCCGCTCGGCGCCACGCGGGGCGCGAATCCCAATCGATCCAGCACGCCCTTGGACAACGCGCTCGGCGAAGCGCGCGACGTGCTCGCGCCCTGGCCACGGCGCGCCGCCGCGAGCGCGTCCCGCACCGCCGCGCACGCCCTGTGCGCCTGTTCGGTGAGGTTTGACGTGACCTCCGCCTTGAGCTCGTCGAATCGCAGGTCCTTGCCCTTGGCCATCACCCGCTGCACGAGCTCGGGGCCGTCGCCCTCGGCGCGCTGGAACGCCGTCAGGACGAACAGCCTGTGCAGATCGGCCTCTTCCTGCACGCGACGCGCGCTGAGGTGGTCACGCGCGCCGCGCTTCACGAACTGCTTCACCAAACGGCCCAACATGCTGCGCGCGACGCCGCGGGCGGCCCGTACGGGAGGGGAAGTACGAGCCGAAGGCTTGAACGCGCGGGCGATCATCGCGCGTCGCGGTACGACCGAAAACACTTTACGAGCAGGTGCCGAGTTGCTCGACACGTCGGAGCTTTTTTGAAACGTCGGGCACGCCGACCTCGTTGACCGCGCCACAGCTCGCCGCGCGCCGCGGCGGCCGACCGACGAGTCGGGTCCTCGCGCTCGCGAGCGCCCGCGAGCGTCGGCCGCCCCCGCCCCCGCCCCGATGGTCGCCAGCGCGACGCCCGCGTCCGCGTCGAGCGTCCGGGCCCTGTTCGCCTCGGAGGATTCGGCAGCGAGGCTGCTCGCGCGTCGCCGCGACGACGTGCTGGCGACTCTGCGCGGCTTCGCGGCCGCGGCGGACACCGCAGGCGCGGACCCCTCCACATCGGCTCGCGCGTGTCCCGAAGATGCGCGTCCCGCGCTCGAGCTCCTGGACGAGTCTTCGAACGCGCGCGATGACGCGTGCACGCTCGCGGTGTTGACGCACCTGAAGATCCTCGCGCGCGACGCCGCGACCCGCACGACGTTTGGAGAGCGCGGCGTGCGAACGCTGGTCCGGGTGCTGAAAACGATCGACCGGACGCTTCTCGCGATGAAGGAGACTCCGAAACAGCCGGTATCCCGCGAACGCGCGACCGGGATCCTGCTCGCCGCGGAGGGCGCGAACGTGGCGCTCAACGCGTGCCACCACCCCGCCAACGTCGCGGCGTTCGCGGAAGCCGGCGGCGTGAGCGTGTTGCTGCGCTGGCTCAGCCGGGACGCGACGACGAAACGCGTCGAAGGAGGCGGTGACGTCGAAGACGGCGGCGTCGACGGAAACCGCAGCGGAGAGCGCGTGCCGAGAGCCTCCGGGAGAGGGAGAGAGGCGGCGGACGCGCCGTCCGCGGCGCTCCGCCGCAACGCGGCGGGCGCGCTGCAGAGCGCGTGCTTCGAGCCGGCGGGGCGCGCGGCGGCGGCGCGAGAGGACGGCGTCGAAGGTATGCTCGCGGCGCTGCAGGTGGCGGTGGGCGGTCCGTGTGGCGGCGAACGCGACGGGAAAAGAAGCGCACACGACGCAGACGTCGACGCTGTGCTCGCCGCGAGACTGACGGGGGCCTTGCACAACGCCACGGCGGACGCGGCGTGCGTGCGTCTCGTGCGCGCGGCGGGCCGAGGCGGCGTGCCGTTGCTCGTATCTCTGCTGCGCGGTACGGAGGCGGACGCGGCGGCGTCGGCGGCGGGCGCGGTGCAGAACCTGGCGCGCGAGCGCCAGGCGCGCGCGGAGGCGCGGCGCGCAGGCGCGGTCGCGGCGCTCGGGGACCTGCTCGTCGCCGGCACAACCTCGGGGAAGGCGCACGCCGCCGGCGCGCTGGCCAACCTGCTCGGGCCGGAGCTGAGCGGCGAGGAGGCGAGGGAGCGCGACGGCGGCGGTTCCGAAAGCGGTTCCGGCGACCAGCAAGAGAACGTCGCGCCGAGTCTCGCCGTGGACGGTGATTCCGGGGACGCGCGACGCCGCGCGCTGGGGAAGCTCCTCTCCTCCGCGCTGGCGTTATCGATGGCGTGGGAGATGATACACGACGCGCCTCCGGAGACGCGCGCGTTGGCGTGAGTTTTTGGCGCGGAGCGTTGTTTTAGCCAGACTGCCAGAATACGCACGACCAACTTCATGGCGTCAATGCAAATCGCCTCAAACGACGCGCCACCGCCGACACTCCGAGGGCGCGCCGATGGTGAAGCAACGCAAGGGCGGCAAGGCGGCTGCCGCGAAGGCGGCCGCCACCGAGACGAAGAAACCCGAGGGCGATGCCGAAGTAGACGTCGACGAGGTACGACCCACACCCGTCACCCCTCTTCTCCCGCGCGCGACCGGTGCCGCCCGACGCCGCGCACCGCCGCGCCGCTTTTTGCGACCCGAATCGATTCGTCCGACGCGGCGCGTCTCCGGCCTCGCCGACGCCGGTCGACGCTGACCCCCGATGCCTCGCGCCCTCCCGACCCGACCGACCCGCCCCGCTTCCCAGGCGATGCGCTCTCTGCCCTCGCACCAGCAGCGCAAAGTGGCGAAGCGCGCCAAGTTCCTGGACAAGATCCGCGTCGCGTCGCTGAGCGCGACCAAGCGCTCGCCGAGCGCGAAGAAACGCAAGAGCGCCAAGGGCTTGTCGGCGTCCTCGCTGGACTTCGCGACGCTCAGCGCGACGCTCGGGGAGGCGGGCGTCGACACCGCCGGCTTGAAACGCGGCAACGCGCGCAAGAACGCCCCCGGGACGCTCAAGCGCCAGCAGCGGCTCGTGGCGAGCGAGTCGGACCGCCTGCGCGCCGTGTTGGCGCACCCCGCGTTCCGCGCCGACCCGGCGGCGGCGGTGACCAACCACGTCGTCGCCGCGCTCGAGGCGCGCGCGGCGGCGAAGCAGGCTTCTGTTTCTCGGCACGGCTCGGACCCGAAGGCGGAGAGGGGAAAGCATAAAGGCGAAAGGGCCGCGTCGAAGGGCGGCGTCTCCGCGGGCGCGGGGCGCGCGGCGCGCGAGGCGAGCGACGCGGTGGCGGCGGCGGCGGCGCGGCGGAGCGCGGCGGCGAGCGCGCGCGGGATCACGCACAGGGGCGGGGACGACAGGCGCGGCCCGAAGGACCAGCTGGGGGTGGTGCACCACGCGTCCAAGGCGAAGAAGGGCGCGGGGGGAAAGAAGGGCTCGAAGCGCTCGAAGAAACGAGCGAGGGAGACCTGGTAGCGTCGTCGCGCGGCTGAGGCTCGCGGGTCCAACGCGTGGCACTCTTTCTTAGCTAGGCACTGTGCGCTGAGACTCAGCCTGTCAGCACGACGAGGCACACTCGCGCGACACGTGTCTTTTCTCGTCGCCGCGCGTTTCTATCCGACCCCTCGAACACGCATCGACCGGGCGCGACCGCACATCTCGCCGCGCGCGTCGCCCGCGTTCGGTCCTCGACCTCGGCGCCGACCATGTCGGCTCTCTGCGCCGTCCGCGCCACGGTCCGCGCGGCGCCCGCGCTGCGCGTCGCGGGGCCGCGCCGCTCAATCTCCGCCGCGAACGCGAAGCCTTCGTGCCGTCGCCGGCTCGTGCGCGTCGCCGCGTCGCCGGAGACGTCGACGACGGAGGATATCAGCGCGCCCGCGCTGACGTTCGACCCCCCGTGGTCCGAGCCCGGGTACCGCGGCGCGGTGGTCAGCGCCATGCCCGCCGCGAAGCAAGCCGCGTCCGTCGCGGCGGTGTGGGGAGGCCTCGCCGCGGTCACCGCGCTTTCGTGTGGCGCGGTGGGCCCGTTCATCGCGCACGCGTTCCCGGGGTACATGGCGTGGTCGCGCGGCCTGTGGCCGGTGCTGGGCCTGACGTACGTCGCCGCGGGCGCCGCGCACTTCGCGCTGCCCAAGGGGTTCGAGGACATGTACCCGCACGAGGGCGCGTGGGGCTTCTGGTACCTGCCCGGGACGCCCGACTTCCACGTCAAGTGGACCGGCGTCGCCGAGATTTTGGGGGGGCTGGGCATGGCCTCGGCGCTGGTCACGGACGACACGCCGCTCTCGCGCGCATCCGCGCTGGGTCTGTTTATCCTGACCATCGCCGTGAGCCCCGCGAACACGTACATGTGGTCGCACAACGCCCCCGGCCCGCTCCCCGAAAACGCCGACGAGTCGATGTTGTCCATGGAGAAGGAGGCGCACCTGGCGCGCGCCGCGCTGCAGGTGCTGCTGCTGAGCGTCACGTGGGGGATGGCACATCCGCCGTGATTGGGAACGCGCGAAACCTTCGCGGGCGCAGAGCGCGTGCGCGTGCGAGCGTGAATCAGTAACGCGTTTGATAGACAGGTAGAACACGTGTCGGGTTCGTCGTCGGATCGTCCTTTCGCCGCCGGAACGAGGCACGTTTCCACGGAAACTCCACGACCGAAGGTTTGAAAAACGTCGTGATTTCGGGTTTCCAAAGAGCCGGCGCGCCCAGTCGGACGCGCGCGGCATGGCAGCATCGCGTGGCGGGGTGGACGTACACGGGAGAGCCGCCTGTATCGAAAGGGCCAGGTCGCGCAAGGGTCGCCTTCAACTGACGTCGTGATAATCGTAGAGGCAAGAGTTGCTGGGACCCACGACAGCGGCCATGCCTCGGAAGAGCGGGGGGCAAAAGAAGGCGGTTGGCGCGAGGTGGACCCCGCGTCTTAAGCCACGCCGCCATTATCACCCACTTCACCAAACCCCCAAACCCGTCCCCAGCGTCGAGCCCACGACGCCCCTGACGTGTGGATACGGGTGCGGTAAGACGTTCTCGTACCCCGGTAACCTTCGGAACCACGAGAGGCTCTGCGCGAAGAGGCCAGAGCCCGCGAAGTGGGGTGCGAAATGGCAGTATTTATCACCTGGCGAGAAGCGACGCGTGGGGACGCGGCCGCGGCCGCGAATAAACTACGAGGAAGAGGAAGAGGAAGAGGAAGGAGAGGAAGAGGAAGAGGAAGAGGAAGAAGAGGAAGAGGAAGAGGAAGGGGCGATCGAGCTCGCGCGCGCCTCTGCGGATGTCCTTCTGTGCCGAAAGGGATGCGGCCGGCGGTTCGTGTACGCGAAGAGCCTGAAGACGCACGAGACGCGGTGCGGAGGACGCCCCGGCGCCGCTCAAAGAATTCGCTCGGCGGTGGCCTTTACGGCAAAAGCGTCGTTCGTTTCACGAGACGCGGCTGGAACCTCGGACCGAGACGTGCCTGTCAGCCACGCGGCGCACGCCGCCGCGAACGACGCCTTCACGCGCGCGGTGTTCGCGCGCCTCGCCGGCGCCGGCGAAACCGAGCGGCGGTTCAAGTGGCTCGACGCGGCGGGCGAGCTCGGGAACGTCGGGACGAGCTTGGGGACCGCGGGGGGACCGCCGGCCTCGGCGGAGGACGAGGAGGAGGAGAGACGCCGAGTCGAGGAGGAGTAGGAAGAAGCGCGGAAAGACGCGGAGGTGGACAGACTGTTGCGCGAGCGCTTCCCGTATACCGCGCTGTGAACGCGCGCTTCGCGTTTTTCTCGCCTCAAGTCTCCGGCTGCGGGTTGGCCACTTTGGAATTTGGAATGGCGCTTCCGTCCGGTGTCGGAGAAGTGAGAATCGCAATTGACAGCGATCGGCGCGAAAAGACGCGGGCGGTTTCCGGGCCGGGGGCTTTTTAGTCTCTAGAAAGGACCCAAAAAAGGAACGCGCACAGTTTTTTGCTCGTATGGGTATTTACCCTGGTCACGCTGACGTCAGCGTGGCTCGGAGGTCGCGATATTTTGGTTTGGGACACCCGGAATTTCAACAATCAAATGACACAAAACACAGACTACGATTCCATACGAATCAGCGGGGGTACGGACATTTTTCGCATCACGAAGTTCATCTCGGAAGCGCTCCCGTCCTGTCGCGGTGCGGCCAGACTCGTGCGCGTCACTTTGCATCGAGCGTCGACGCCGCGCGCGTGTCCGAGAAGCACTCGCGCGCGCAAGCATTTGCTCAACCGAGTCGTGCGGTACGTCACCCACGTTTTTCTTCCTTGTGCGCACATCGCACGAGCGTCGCGCGCGTCGCTCGGCGCGGTTTCCGTCCGGTGTTACCCGGAGTTGCCATCTCGCCGAGCAACGCCGAAAGCCACGACACGGGAAACATCCCCCCGGAGAGCGCGCGCGGGTGTCGCGCACGAGCGACCTTAGCCGCCGTGCATCCGGGGACTGGCTCGCCGCGCGTGTTGTTTCGCACTTTGCCAGTCACGCCCCGGCGGAACCTGACCCCGCGCTCCCCGCCGCGCCCGTCTTCGCAGTGTCTGTCCCCTCTCGCTTTCGCGCGACGCAACAGGTCGCGAAAAAGAACCGAGACTCGCTCGCCCCGTCGTCGGAGCGCGCGGCCGTCGCGTTCGTTCGTTCGACCGTCGAGGTACGCGCGAGCGCCCCCGGATACCATTCCGACCGCGTCGCGGGCGTTTCGCGCGCGCGCACGCGGTCGCGCGGTCCGCCGCCAGCGCCGTTTCGCGCGCGCACGCCTCGCGCGATGAAACGCAAATGTTCGCAAGAGCGTTTCCCGCGCGGTATCGAAGCCCTCGCACCCCTTTCCGCACACGCCGGCGTTCGGGAAAACGCCCGACGCGATGGACCGCGCGCGTCGACGCGCGCGCGAGAGAGACTCGCGGCGGCTGACCTTGTCCTCCCCCCTCTCGTCCACTCGATCGGCCGCGCCAGTCCTCGCAGGCTTAGCGCGCCGCGCGCACGTCACCCGCGGGCCCGCGGTCGCCGCCTCGAAGCGCGCGTGTCACGCGAGTCTCGGTGCCTGGGAATTCTCGGAATTCTCAAACCAATTTTCCATCGGAGTCGGGAAGTGAAAAAACAAAGCGCGTTTCGCGTCTTCGACTGCGTTTTCGCGATCGTCGTCGATGGCCACCAACAAGCGCCGGCGCGTGGATGATGACGAGAACAACAACGCGACGGCGGGCGCGAACGCGCCCCCGGGCGCACCCGGGACGCCGGCGACGACAAACTCCGGCGGGACGCCCGGCCTGAAGGGCGCGAAGCCCGGGGACAGCAGCGGCTCGGAGGGCACGCAGGCGGGCGCGAACGGCGCGGCGAACAAGAAGCGCCGGATGGCGTGGAGCGCCGAGGCGATTGCGCTCGGGTACGAGGCGGGAACCATCAAGAACAGCGCGTACGTGCTGCTCGCGCAGAGCGGCGTCGCGGGCATGACCGTGGCCGCCATCGTCGACGCGGCGACGAAACAAGGGTACGTCGGCGTTCCTCTCCTTGGTGCCTCGTCGGCTTTTCTCTCCCTTCCCCGCGACGAGAGCGCGGACTTCGTTCGCCGACGCCGTCGCGTTCCGGAATCGAACGCTCTTCCCCCCGAAAAAGAAGAAAAAGAAGCGTTTATTTTTTTTCTCCGTCCGCGCGAGACTGACCCTTCCTCCGCGCCTCCCCGCCTCCACCCGAAACCGCAGACTGTACAGTTGGGGCACGTGCAAGACCCCCAACAACAGCGTGACGGCGGCGCTCTCGCAGGACACCACGTTCGTGCGCATCGCGCCCTCCACGTACGCGCTGCGCAGCACGCTCAAGGGGGGCGCGGGGCCGGTGCCGCAGCCGCGCACGTCGTCGGGCTCCATCAACAGCGGTCTCGGGCGCGCGGCCAGCGGCAGCGGCCTGAGCGGCGGCGCCGTCGCGGGCGGGCGCTCGACGCTCGGGCAGAAGGCCATCAGCTCGAAGGCGCGGCGGATCGACCGCGCGGCTGCGGCGCGGGAGCAGCAGCTCCGCGCGGCGGATGCGGCGCGCGACGCGGGGTACGAGATGGACGACGACGGGCTCGGCGGGGCGATGGACGGCGGCGCGACGGTTTCCCTGATGCACGCCGCGCCGAGTCTGATGATGGCCGACGCCGGCGCCGTCGGGATGGGGATGGCGTCCGGGTACGACGGCATGGCTCCCGGCGGCGGCGGGTACGGCGGGTACGGCTCGGACGCGCGCGACGCGCGGTACGGCGGGCACGCCTCGAAACTGTCGTCGGCGTTGCACATGGAGAGCTACCGGCGGCGGACGGACCTGCTCGGCGGGATCGGCGAGGACTGGGCCGAGGACGACCGGCTGACGAGCGCGTTCGCGGTGCTGCCCGCGGCGCGTCCGGAGTATGACATGGAGGAGGCCACCGCGGGGTCCTCGCTGCTGTGGTACCCCACGGCGAACCCGCCGGCGCCGCCGGCGGAGAAGCCGTCGCCGCTCACCGAGCCAACCGAGGCGCTCATCCGCGCGAGCTCGTGGAAGGACGAGGCGAAGTCGCTCTTCTCCTCGCCCGGCGCGCGCGACTTCGAGCGCGAGGCGGGGCTGAGCGCCATGAGCAGCGGGCACCTCCCCAAGTGGGTTCTGGAGTCGTTCAACGACGGGAAGGGGTCGCCGGGGGCCATCGCGTGCTGACTCGGCGAACGGCGGTTGGCGGCGGTTGAGAGGCGAGAGTCAAGAGGGGCGAACGAAGGGCGCGAGAAGCGCGCCGAGACGAGACGAGACGAGCGTGTGTTGGAAGGAGACGACGGTACACCTCCGAGGGCGTGCGACCGATTGGGAATTGGTGGCTGTGTATAGTGTAGAAAAGCGTTTTCTGCTCTCCTGAGACTCGCCGTCGGCGAGTGTATAGAGAGAGGGGCGGCGGCGCGCCCTCGACGGGCGCCGCCGCCGCGACGCTCGCGTGTTAACCGCGGGTCGAGGAAAAGAAGTATTAATATCAACCGAGCGTTCGGCTCACACGACAAAAACGCCACCGCTCGCGCTCCTTCTGCTTCGCCCCGCGCATCATCGCGTCTCTACGCGGCGCGGGCAACCTCTAACGCCTGCGCGAAGTCGGCGCAGATGTCGTCGATGTGCTCGATGCCGACCGAGACGCGGATCATGTCCTGAGACACGCCGGAGGCTTTCTGCTCAGCCTCGCTAAGCTGCTCGTGCGTGGTGGACGCGGGGTGGATCACCAGCGTCTTGGCGTCGCCCACGTTGGCGAGCTGCGACGCGAGCTTGACGGCGTCGATGAACTTCGTGCCCGGCCCGAGCCCGCCCTTGACGCCGAACGTCAGCACCGCGCCGTACGAGTTGGCGCGGAAGTACTCGTTTGCGCGCCGGTGGTAGGCGTGGTCGTGCAAGCCGGGGTAGGACACCCAGGTGACCATGGGGTGGTTCTGCAGGAACTTGGCGAGCGCCATGGTGTTGGCGCAGTGCCGCTCCATGCGCAGCGAGAGCGTCTCCAGGCCGAGGATGAAGTTGAACGACCCGAAGGGGCTCTGGCACATGCCCACGTCGCGCAGACCCTCGACGCGGCACCGCATGACGAACGCGACGTTCACCCCGAGCACGCCCTCGGGGCCGAAGGTGTCCCAGAACCGCAAGCCGTGGTATCCCGGCGACGGCTCCGTGAAGATGGGGTGCTTCCCGTTGTTCCAGTTCATCGTGCCGCCGTCCACGATAACGCCACCGACGCTCGTGCCGTGGCCGCCGATCCACTTCGTCGCGGACTCCACGACGATGTCCGCTCCCCACTTCAGGGGCTGGCACACGTACCCGCATGCGCCGAACGTGTTGTCGCAGATGACGGGGATGCCGTGCTTCAGCGCCACCGCCTTGAGCGCGCGGAAGTCGGGCACGGAGAAACGCGGGTTACCGATGGTCTCCACGTAGATGGCTTTGGTGTTCGCGTCGATGAGCGCCTCGAAGGATTCCGGCTCTTCGTCCTTGGCGAACTTCACGTTGATCCCCAGACGAGGCAGCGTCACCTTGAACTGGTTGTACGTGCCGCCGTAAAGCGAAGGCGTCGAAACGACGTTGTCGCCCACCTGGCAGATGGTCGTGATGGCCAGGAACTGCGCGGACATACCCGAGGAGACCGCGACCGCGCCGACGCCACCCTCCAGCGCGGCGACACGCTTCTCGAAGACGTCGTTCGTGGGGTTCTGAAAGAAGACGTGGGGGAGGGAGGGAGTCGAAGTGAGTTTGCGCGCGCGCGCGTCGTCGACGAGGCTTGCGACGAGGCTTTTTCGGAAACGCGAACGCGCTGAGATGAACTGTCCCGACAAGTCTCGGAAACGCGTTTCCCGATCGCGACGGATTCGCGAATCGGCGACGCGACGCACGGGCACGGCGCCTCGATTCGATCGGGGTTCTTCGGGACGTCATCGGACTTACCATGATGCGCGAGTAGATGTTCCCGAACGCGCGCAGGCCGAACAGATCGGCTCCATGCTTCGAGTCGTTGAAGCAGTAGGAGGTGGTTTGATAAATCGGAAGCGCGCGCGAGTTGGTGGTGGGATCGGGCACCTGGCCCGCGTGCACCTGCAGGGTCTCGAACTTGAGCTCGTGACCGGACATGACGGAAACGGCGGAGACGTCGAACGGCGGGAAGCCTCTCGGAAAGGCGTCGAAGCCGAGGTGCGCTGTGCGTTGTGAAGACGCGCGATCGTGTCGGAGCGAAATTCTCGTCATCACCGCACGATGCCCGAGTTCCGCGAACCTCATCGGCGAAGTTTCGTTTCTTTAGCTAGTGCGTACCTGGTAGTCTATTCTCGTCTGCGTCCGTCAGTCCGTCGCGGCCTTCCCGCCCCGCAGGAGCACCGTCCCCGCGCCCGTCCGGAGGGCGGCCGCCTCCCCCGCGGGCGCGTCCGCGCCGTCCATCCCCCCGAACCCCTCGCGCCCGCCCCCGCTGGTCACGTGGTGCGCCCGGAGCAAAATAAACGTCAGCACCGCGCTCGTCAGAAACACGCTCTCGTGATGGTTCTGGTAAAACGTGAAGTCCGCGTCCTCGGCGGCTCCGTTCGCCGCCGCGGCCTTGTCGCCGGACGCGCCCATGGCTTCCGTGATGAACCCGCGGTACTTGTCCGGCAGGGTGTTCCGGATGAGCAGCACGGAGCTCAGGAAGTACAGCCCGAGGATCTCGGACACGAAGAGCACCAGCATGGCGCTCGTGCCGCCGCCGCCGCCGCCCACGGCGAAGAAGATGCGGAACACGACGCGCAAAAAGTTGCGCAGGCTGGCGCCCACCAGCGCGCCGATGAACAGCAACGACAGGATCTGGGACATCGCCTCCGGGCTGATCGGGAGCGTCACGAGCGAGCTCAGCGCGCGGGTCACCGGATCAGTGCCCGCGACGTGACCCTGACCCCGCCGGAACACGAGCCGGAACACGCCAGTCGCGACGCGCCAAAAGCAAGTCAAGCACATCAGCGCGCCGGCCACGTCGTTCAGGCGGCCGCGCGTCGTCGACGCCGCCGCGCGGCGCTCCCTCGCCAGGCGCGCCTCGTGCGTCTCCGCGAACAGAGACCGCACGACGTGGTCCATGGCCTCGATCTCCGCCTCCAGAACGCTCAGCTTCAGCCGAACGCTCTCCGCGCGCGTCGCGTCGCCGCGGCGCGCGAAGCGCTTGCCCGGCGAGACGGGAAGCGCGCGGCGCAACGCGTCGAGACCGAAACCGAAGCCGCCGCCCGCGCGCTTCGCCGCGGCCTCCGACGCCCCGCCGTCGGCGTCGCCGGATCGCCCCGTCGGTCGTAACTCCGCCAGCTCCCTGCGCAGCAGCGCCTGGCGCTTCCTGCGCGTCACCGCCGTCTCCGTGGCCTGCACCAGCCTCCGGCGCAGCGCCTGGCTCTCGGCGTCGCCCACCGGCTTGGCGAAGAGCGAGAGCACCTCGTAGGGGAAGTGCACGGCGCCGAACCCGGACAGCACGGCGAGCATGGAGACGCCCACCACGCCCACCCGGAACACCGCGCGCGCCACCGACTCGCTTCCGAACGCGCCGTCCAGGTTCTCGCCGCCGCCGCCCACGCGGTGGAACCCGTAGAGCAGCACGAGGTGCGCGGCGAGCGCGGCGGCGACGGCGCGCCGGGGCTTGGCGCGCCAACCCACGGCGAGCGTGAAGAAGCGGTGCAGGTGCACGAAGGGGAGCACGAAGATGAGGAGCACCAGCACCGCGCGCAGGTTGAACCGCCAGTGCACGCGCAGGAAGGACTCGTCCACCAGGCCGAGGATCTCGTACAGCACCAGGACCAGTAGGCCGGCGGAGAGCGCGAACGTCACCGCGAACAGCGTGGAGACGACTGGATCTATCTCGTGGAACGTGCCTTTGCACAGTCGGAACTTCAAAAACTTACATCCCCCGACGAAGAGCGCCCACGAGGATGCGAGGGCCAACACCTCGGAGAGGAACATGGCCCGCCCTCCCGTCTCCACCACCGAGGGCAACCCTGCGTCGCCGCCGCCGCGAGCGCGCCCGTCTGGCAGGGGGAGGGCGGGCGTCGCGTTCGCTTTTAAGGCACGAAACGACGTTCGGGCTTGTAAAACGCTGACGAGGGACGAGGCCTATGCTCCCCAGGCGGGAGGCGCTCGAAACGTCGGGCCTTTTTCAGAAAACCTTACTCGTCGATTATCCAAGCGGCGTACGAGGCGCGCGTCCGTCCGGGGCTCTCGCATTCCGCTGCGCGCGCCTTTCGGTCGCGGAGGTCACGCCGGGACGAGCGCGATGCCGACGTGGACGTGCGCCCCGACGATGCGCGCGACGCCCGTCGCGGCGTCGACGACCCGCGCCGCGGCGATTCGTGGTGCGTCGTCGCGGGTCGAGCCGCTCACGACACGTTCGCGCGTCGGGGGGTCGCGCTCCGCGACACACAGGGCTTCTCTTCACGTCGCCGCGTCGTACGAGCGCCAGCGCGCGCCCTCCGAGCAGAGCCGCAGCAGACCCCCTCCCGCGTACCCGCCCGCGCCCGCTCGCGGCCGCCCCCCGCCCCCGCCGCCGCCGCCGCCGCGAAAGCTGACGTGGTTGGACCGCCTCAGCTCGCCCGTCGTGATCCTGGCCGCCGCGCTGGCGCTGTCCTTGTCCAACCCCGGGTACGTGGACCGCGGCCGCGAGGTGATCTTGCTCAACCTGTATGAGCGGCAGAGCGCCGAGCGCATGCGCGGCTCGGGGCAGTACAACCAGGCGGTCGTGCGCGGCGACGTGTTGTACAAGTTCAACAAGTTCTCCGGGAGCATCACGGCGACGACGCGCGACGGGCTGATGGTGGACGGGGACGGCCAGATCTGGGTGGTGGTGCGGTACAAAAACAACCCCGAGCGGGTCAAGCAGGCGTGGTACATCGGGGACTCGCGCGATCTGCCGCCTCTGCCCAAGAACCCCTCCGCGAAGCAGGTCAAGCAGTGGAACGAGCTGGCGCGGAAACGATTCGGGCCGGCGTTCGCCAAGCTGCCCGACATGCAGAAGGTGTACGACGCGCCCGAGCCGCCGGTGCGCAAGCGCGACGCCAACCTCATCTCGAAAACGCTCGTCGACTCCAACAACAGGGTCGCGATCCCGCCCATCGAGTGAGTGCGCGCACCGCGGGAGTCACCCGTGCGGCACGCGACACGCGTCGAAAACGCCATGTAATCCTAATACCTTCTACTACGTGACTATCGTTACTACTACCTGAGCTACGTCCCGCGCGGACGTCGCGCGCCGACCGCGCCGAGGCGCGCGCGACGACGACGAGAACGGCGAACGGTGCGAAAAGCCTAGAACTTGCGCCCGGCGGCTCGGATCGCGTCCCACGCGTCCCGCATCTTGGCGTTCACGCCGAGCTTGTACGCCTCCAGGTCCTCGCGCAGCGCCCGCGCCTGCGCGTCTATGTCCGCGCGCCACTGGTCCTTCTCCTCCTCCAGCGCGCGCGCGACGAGCGTTTGGTGCGCGCCGACGGCGTCGTCGCGCTGCTTCCCAACCTCCTCGAACAGCGCCTGCGCTTCGTCGCCCGACGCCTCCGCGGCTTTGCGCAGACGATCGATTCGCGCCTCGCTCGCGCGCTTGAACGCCTCGAACTCGAGCCGCAGCACGCGCATGTCGTCGAACAAATCGAGCATGCGCCCGGCGGTCGTCGCGCCCAGGTCCGTCACCGCCGCGCCCAGCGCGGCGCTCTCCGCGCGCAGCGCGTCGCGCGCCCGCGCCTCCGCCGCGCGTGACGCCTCCGCCTCGGCGGCGGCTTTCGTCAGCTGCGCGTCCAGGTACGCGGAAGTCTCCGCGCGCGTCTTCTCCGCGTCCGCGCACAGGGTCGCGCGGTGGTCGTCCACCTCCGCGCGGAACGCGTCGCTGCGCCGCTTGGCCGCCACCAGGCCCACGCGTATGAGCTCGGCGTGCGCGCCGGTGGCGTGCCGCAAGTGCTCCTCGCGCGTCGCGCGCGTGAGCCGCTTGGCGGGGACGCAGCCCAGGCTGGCGTACGGACACTCCGCCGGCGCGTTGAGGCACACCTCGTCCAGGTGCGCGCGGAGCGCCCGCTCGCCGAGGGGGAGGGTCACGCCGCAGTCGTTCGGGCACGCCCTGCGCGCTCGCGAACACCGCTCCGCGGCGTGCGAGCCCGCGCTGCGCACCGACACGAGCTCGCGGCACAGGCGACACTTCGCGGCGCGCGCGAAGTCGCAAGACTCGCGCCTGTGTTTCCCCAGGTCCTTGCGCCTGACCATCGAGGCACACCGCGCGTCGCACCAGCTCCGGTGTTTCCCGTCCGGGCCGCCCTGGCCCGCCTCCGCGTCGGGCGCGCCGCACGCGATCAGCTGCATCGAGCACGTCGTGGCCTTGTGCTTCTCCAGGTCCTCCGCGGAAACGTGGAGTCCGCACCCGTTCGGGCACGGCCGAGGCGCGGCGACGCACGTCTCGGCGTGCTTGGTCCGCGCGCGCCGCGCAGCGCCGCGCCAGCGGCACGTCTTCCCCTTCGTGCCGTACGGGCAGTCCACCAGCCGGTGCCCGCACTCCGCCATGTGCGAGGGCATGTTCCGGCGCAAACACGCGAACCCGCAGGGCGTGGGGGGCGGCTTCTTCTGGGGCGGCGGAACCGAGGAGCCGGGCGTCGCGCCCCGCGCCTCGGCGGAGCCCGTTCCGCCCGAGTCCGTCGCGACTCCGTCGTCGCCGGGATTCCCTCTTTGGAGCGACTCCTTGCCGGGCGACAAGTTCGCGGCGATCCTGACGTCCACCTCATCGTCCTCCTCCTCGTCGCACAGGTCGCACACAAGCGTCTGGAACTCGCATTCGGCTTCGTGGGCGTCGAGGTCGCGCAGAGGCACCGAGCGCGAACACGCGGTTTCGTGGAATTCATCCTTGCGCACGTACACCTCGATCCTCGGTTTCTGGGACGCCACGGAGCTCCCGCCGGAGTCCGACGCGAGCGAGCGCGTCCGGCGATTGGTGGCATCCTCGAGCACCTTTACGCCTATGGCGTTCCGGCAGAAACAACGCGCGTCCCCGACGCGGATGGCGAGGACCGAATCAACCTCGAAGTCATCCGTGTACGCCGGCTCCGCGCACGAAAAGCACCGGCCCGTCTGCCCCGCCGTCGTCGAGATGCACGTCCGGCACACCGAGTGCCCGCAAGGCGCCGCGTGCGGGTCATCGAACACGTCATCGCACGCGGGGCACACGAGCTGGGGGGGTATTTCCTCCACGAACACCACGCGGTCGCGTTTCGTGGAGTGGAAGAACCGCGCGGACGTGCCGGGCACGGCGAGCTCTTTCAGCACCATGGTGGTTCACGGCCGTACGGGGCCTTGAACCCCGGTACGCGCCACCGAGTTGCGCCGTGGAGCGTGTTTCAACACCACGAGCAAGCGCGAGTGCCTCACAACGCTCGTGACCGGCCACAATAAGGCAGCGGTCGCCCGCTCGTGTCGCCGCGCGGGCGCGATTTGAATTCGGCTGTCGTTTTCTCGGAGGCGCAAAAGAAACTGCCACTTCGAAAATGCCGAACGAGATCTCGACGGGAGCACGGACTCCTTCACTCCGCCGCGCGCGTCGGGTTCGTGTCCGGGGCGATGGACCGCGCGTTCGGCCGCCGCGCGTGGGCGCCGGTGGACTTCTTCGAGATGCACGATGTGGACCCACCCGAGGCGTCCATCGAGCGCGGATGCCACTGCCTCCTTTTCGGGCCGAAAGGCTCGGGGAAAACCACGCTCCTGTTTCAGCACGCGCTGGCGTTCGTGAAGCGCGACCCGGACGCGCGCGTGCTGTTCGTGTGCCGCCGGGACGCGGTCGAGGCGTCGCCACCGCTCCTTCCGCAGAGCGTCGCGAACCTGGACGCCGCGCGCCGCATCTCCATGAAGTACCTTTCCTCGGACCTCGAGCTGTGCAAACTCATGAGCGTCATGCACATCCTGCCTGCGGGCGAGCTGCCCAACCTCATCGTGATCGACGACCTGTCCAGCTTTTTCCCCGACGACGGCGGCGCGCGGCGCGCGCACGAGCACACTCTGACGCACCACGAACGCGCGGGGTACCACGGCGGCGAGCACCCCGACTGGGCGGCCGCGCGCGACCGCCGCGAGCGCGAGATGCGCGTCGTGCGCGCCGTCGCCGCGGCGAGCGAGTGCGCCGACCAGATCCGCGTCGGGCCGCGTCGCGCCGCGCCGTCCTCCTCTGACGCCGAGGCGAAGCCTTCGGCTTTTCTCGAAACCTCCGGCGGCGGGTTCCGCGGCGACGCCGAGAGGCGCTTTTTACCGCGCGACGAAACGCAGGAGACCGCCGGGACGCGCTTCCGCCGGGAACCGCTCGACGACGACGACGACGACGACGAGAGGAGCGGGTGCCTGCTGCTGGCGTCGGACGCGAGCGCGCCGGGCGCGGAGGCGCCACCGCTCGGGTTTCTGCTCAAGAAGTGGTTCAAGTGCGCGGTGCGGACGCGGGAGGCGTCCGCGCGCGAGGCGTCCGCGTCACGCGAAGCGCACGCGCCGTTCGGCGCGACAGGGGACGGGGACGGGAACGGGAACCCGCACGCGGCGCCGCGAGCCGCGGGGAAGCCGCACGTGCTCGAGCGCGCGTGGGCGGGCGGCGGCGTGGTGTTTTCGGGGTCGCGCGTCGACCGGCTGGGCGCCGTCGCGTACGCCGTGGACGCCGCGGGCGCCTCGCTCGCCGACGCCGGTTTCGTCGAGCAAACGTAGATAGACTAGTCATACGTAGCGATGTGGGTTAGTGTGTGTGATGAAGTAGGGAGCGACACGACGCGGACACGCGCGTTTCGTGGCACGCGACGCGTGAAAGCGAAGGTATCGATGATAGGTACGGTGCTGCGCGCGTGTTAGCGATGGTAAACAGCCGCGTCGTCGTCGCCTTTTTCAAGGGGAAACGGATCATCAAACTATCATAGCTCTAGCCTTCGGCGACGATTTCGCGTTTCGGCCGCCTGGGCTTTCGTTTGGCGCCGCCCGGCGGCGCCTTGACGTACGCGCTGGTCCACGGCCCCCCCTCCCTCGAGTAGTAGTCCATGGGGTACGGCGCGTTCTCCTCGCCCTCCGCCGCGCCGGGCAGCTCCCACCACGGCTGCGCCCCCCCCAGCGCCACCTCCGCCTCGTACGGCGTCAGCACCGGCTTGGCGAAATCCTCGCCCCAGTCGATGGACAAGCGCGGGCACGCGATTTGCGCGAACGCGTCGGCGCCCTTGAGCAGCGCCATCTTCGCCGGGTTCATTTCCGAGATCAGAAACACCGCGTACGTCTTGCCGCACTCCCGCAACCTTCGCTCCAGGTGCTCCAGAATCGCGGGGTTGCCCTGCCTGCCCAGCGTGCCCAGCACCACGCCCCACTTCTCCGCGCGCGACGCGCGCACGACCATCGACTTGCGCGCCGCGCGCATCTCGGCGTGCGCGTACTCCTCTCTCGTCAGCGCGCGGAGGTACGGGTCGTACCTGAACGCCGGAACGGTGGGGTTCGCGATCATGATCGCCTCCAAATGGAACCGGCCGTCCGCCACGAACACGATCGCGTCGGGAAGCGTGTCTTTGCCGCCGGGAACCTCGCCGCCGGACGGACGCAGCGTCGGGGCCGTGCACCCAAGCACCTCGCCCGGGCTCAAAGGCTTGCTCTGGGGGATCGTCACGCTCGGGAAGCGCGATGCCAGCCGCGCGCGCACGTCCTGGATCGCGCTCGCGAACTGGATCGTGCCCGCGAGAACCAGCGACGCGCCTTCCTCGAAGTTGGCGCACACGCTGTCCACCAGGTGCTGCGTGTCGAACGCGATGTCCACGAACACGTACAGGCACGGCAAGCCGGTGACGTCCACGGGCACCAGGCACGAGTGGCCGTAGTGCACGAGGAAGTCGCACCCCAGGCTCGCGGCGGTGTAGTCGTCCACGCAGCACGCGCCGTACGTCACGTCGCCGAGGATCACGACGTCCTCCACCGAGGGGCAGTGCGTCTGGAAGATGTCCGCCAGCGTCGTGGCGAACAGAAGCAGCCCCTCCGGGAACTGCAGCGCGAGGGATCTGGTCTTCGCCTGCCTCAACCGCCACACCGTCTTGTGCACCTCGAAGCTGTAGTTGGACGGGAGCGCGGAGAGCGCGGCGTTCAAGTCGGGGTCGTTCAGGATCGCGTCCGGGACCTACGTGCGAACAGGGGAAACGCGCGTTCGGGGATGCGGGCGGTGGTCAGACGACGAGAGAGCTTCGCGCGCCGAGGAGACGCATTCGTCCCCGGTGGGCGCTCGCGTCGGCGGCGGCGGAGTGCCGAAACGCGGGTCGCACCGACAGCGCCGGGGTGTGCGCCCGGTGACGTACCTGGTTCCGCACGAAACGCTTGGGGGGGTCCGAGGCTTTGGGTTTCTCCTCCACCGCCGACGCGACGTCGGCGGAGGCGGACATGGCGAGCGTGCGCGGCCGCGAGTGACGCGCCTCCCTCGTTCGTGGCGTAGTTTCGACGATGCTGTTCACTTATTGTCGCCGCGAAGATCCGGCTGAACTTTTTTTACTCGCCCCGCGGTGGAAAACGCGAGGAAGGGGTGCGGCTTCTCTATCGACGACGCGCGCACACGCGCGCAGATATCAGAGATGACTGACGACGAAACGCGCGTCAAGCCGAGGCGGCGACGGCGATCGCCCCCGCGCGACTCCCGAGATGATTCCGCGGCCGCCACCACCCAGCCCGACTCGAAGGAGTACAGTCCCGACCTTCCGGTCGATGTCTTGGTCTCGCACGTCCTCCGGGAAGAAAACCTGCCCGACATCGATCATCAGAGCCGCCCCCCCGCCCCCCCGATGCGTTCCGCCTTGGCCTTGTTCTCCTCCATGGCCTCCCGCAGCCGGTCGAACACCTGCCTCGGCGTCAAGTCGCGGATCATCACCAGCTTCGACTTGGTGCTCCATCCGCGCGTCAGCGACATCTGCGACACGCGGAGTCGCAGTACGTTCCCGAAAAAGTCCACGAGCTCGTTTCCGGCCTGGTGCGCGCCGACCGTGACCCCGACCGTGACCTCGTCCGCGGAGATGTTCACCACCGCGGTCTGCCTGGCGCGGTCCTCCACCTCCACTGCCACCTGCGTGATTCCCCGCGACGTCTGCTGGATGCACGGCGGCACGGGAGGCGCCCCCGGCGCGTCGTCTGCGGACGCCTCGGCTCCCCGCTTTTTGCCTTTGCCGCCGCCGTCGTGATTAAACGCGGTCAGCGCCCCGTCGATGATGTACAGGTACCGCCCCTCCTCTTCGCTCCTGTAGCACACCGGCAGCTCGCCGCACATGTACCGATACTGCCGCTCCACCTTGCCCCCCTCGCGCCGGATCATCGTCGCCTTGCCGTCGGCGACCGCTTTGAGCCGAACCGTGTACTTCTCGGTGTCCAAGACGCGCGCGGAATCGGTTTTTCGTTTTGGGAGTCTCGCGAGCTCGGCGTCCGTGATCAGGACGTGCTCGCCGGTGTACCGGCAGTAGTACACCCCGATCTTCGCATCGTCCGCCACCTGCGCATCCTCCGAGGAAAACGCTTGCGTCGCGCGTTTCGGCATGAGGCAAGTCGGGGGGACGCGCGCGATCTCGGTATGAACAAACTCGAAATTCGTCGGGCGAGACGATTCGTGCCGACGCGAATGCTGCGCTCGTTGCAGTGCTTCCGATCGTTTCAGCAACAGGTCCCTCTTCTTCGCTCAACGTCGCGCCAGACCTCATGCACGCCAGACCCGGCGCCGGTGGTGCAGAGGCAGAGGGCCGACGTGCTGGACTTCGTTGTCGATGTTGACTTCGCGTCAACTCCTCGGCGCGTTCGCGGCGCTCACCGCGTCCCTGGCGCTGTTCTACCCCGCCGGGCTCAGTCCTCATCGTTCGGGCGAAAAACTTGGAGCCTCTTGTCCGCTGGGCTACGGCAGTCGAGGCGATGCGGACGCGCGTCTCCCCTCCCCACACGTCCCGGGATACACTGAACCCCTTGCGTTTCCTCTCGCGCGCGTGTTCGCGAACACGACGATATGGACGGGCGACGCCACGATCCCGTTCGCGGAGGCCATGGCGGTGACTGATGCCGGTCGAGTCATGGCGATCGGTTCGCGCGTCGCCGTCGTCGCCGCCGCCGGCGCGGACGCGCCGGTGGTCTCCTTGGAGGGACGGCACGTCATCCCAGGCATGCAAGATGCGCATCTTCACCTCGTCTCCGGGGGATTCAGGCTGACGCAGCTGGATCTCTCGAGGTGCACGGGGAAGGCGGACTTCGTCGCGGCGACGCGCGCCGCGGCAATACGTCTTGACGCTCACGACGACGCTTCGACGTGGCTCCTGGGCGGGGGCTGGGACGAGAGCCGCTGGGACCCGCCTTCGTTCCCGGACGCCTCCTGGATCGCCGAGGCGCTCGCCGAGACGAAGTACCCGGAAAGACCGGTGTGGTTGCTCCGCGCGGACGCGCACGCCGGGCTCGCGAGCCTTTCGGCGCTCGCCGCGGCGAACGTCGCCGCCGATCCGCCGGGCGGGTCGATCGGTCGCGTGGCGGGAACGAATCGACCGGACGGCATGATACGAGAGAACGCCATCGGTTTGATCACGGCTGCGATTCCCGAACCGAGCGACGCGCACAGGATAGCGGCGTACCGTCGCGCGTTCCGGTATTTGCTGTCGCTGGGGATCACTTCGGTGAGCGACTTCGGCGATATCGACTCTCTGGCCGGGAGCTTCCGAAGAGGCGCCGCGGAGCGCGTGTGGCACGATTTCGACATTCTCGAATCGCTGGACGACGTTGGCGAGCTGCCTCTGCGCGTCAGCGCGTACGCGCCGCTCGCGGACTGGGAACGCGTGCGCGATCACGCGAAGCGCGGATTCTTCGCGGACGGTAAGAACCGTTCCGACGGTTCGCTTTCCCGCTTCCGCGTCGCCGGCTGTAAAGCGTTCCTCGACGGCTCGTTGGGCGCTCGAACCGCGTGGTTCGAGGAACCGTACGAGGACGACCCGGGAAATACAGGCGAATCCGTCTGCGACGTGGACGAGTACGAAGCTCGCGTAGTCGCCGCGGACGCCGCCGGTTTGCAGATCGCGACGCACGCCATCGGCGACGCCGCCGTCGCCGCCGCGGCGCGCGCCGCCGAACGCGCCACGTCCGCGAACGGCGCCGTCGCGGAAAACCACGACGGCGGCTCCGTCCGGTTCCGCGTCGAGCACGCGCAGCACCTGCCGATGCCCGTCGAGCGCGCGACCAAGAGGCTCGCGGACGTGGGCGCGCTCGCGTCCGTGCAGCCGTCGCACATGCTTCTGGACGCGTTCGCGGCTTCCGGTCGGCTCGGCGCGAAGCGCGCTCGAGACGGCGGGTACGCGTTTCGGTCGCTCGTCCGGGCGGGCGTCCCTCTGGCGTTCGGCACGGACTGGCCCATCGTCGCGGACGCGAACCCGTTCGCGACGATGCGCGCGGCTGTCGCGAGGCACGAAGCGAACGCGAGCGACGCCGCTCGCCCGTGGGACGCGGCGCAAGCGCTGTCTCCGCGTCGAGCGCTCGAGGCGTACACCGCGGGGTCCGCGCGCGCGAGCGGGACGGCTGGTTTGCTCGGAACGCTGTGGCGAGGGGCGGTGGCGGACTTTGTCGTCCTCGACAAGGACCCTCTCGAAATCGCCTCGGGAACGGATTTGCCGCGAGTGTTGGCGACGTACGTGGACGGCGCGTGCGTTTTCGGCGAAGGACCGGAGTGCGAGCGGCGACGAAAACATGAATGAAAACATCGACGAAATCCATCAACGACGATCGCGATTTCGAATCTCAGATCAGATCGCGGGAACCGATTTGCCGCGAGTGTTGGCGACGTACGTGGATTAGGGTTTAGGGTTTAGGGTTTAGGGTTTAGGGTTTAGGGTTTAGGGTTTAGGGTTTAGGGT
>MDSV01134098.1_pt1 | contig 22912 bp, 23 predicted proteins | sample 810851 | NCBI WGS metagenome assembly MDSV01 (sample SAMN05326640, study PRJNA326480) | marine metagenome | isolation source: seawater | place: Atlantic Ocean: North East | collected 2012 | reverse complement strand
TTGTTATGGTCAAATAATTTGTCATTGCGTCAATTAATTGCGTCTAAGAAACAATCGGATTTGTAAGTGCACATAAAAAAAACTAGTGGTAATAAAATTCGAATAAGCTTGTGAATACGTTCTATCTAAATATAAACGCATATGGTGATAATACTGTGTTGTGTATTTAAGCTAATGCTATTTGTAATCGTGTGACTAGTTGATAGACTTCTTTAGTCAGGTGAATCAGTTCGTCCTCCAGTCCCATCAGTGTTAAATCGATTAGGTCTGAAAGCGTCCAATTGAGGAGTGCTTACCCCATGAGTGATTTCGATTGAAGCAAGTTCTCCTATTAATGGCGCAAGAGTCACACCGCTATGAGTGACGGCCATATATGCATTTGGAGTTTCTTTAACGAATCCAATTGCAGGGAATCCATCTAACGGCATAGGTCGATATCCTATAGGTTCTACCCTGGGTGAAGCTTCACCCAGTTGCGGAAGGTACCGGGTAGCAAATTCTACAAGTCTTTTAGCATTCTCGATGGAATCATCTGTGTTCTTACTACTTTGCTCTCCTTCTCCTATTACGAAAGTACCGTCAATTAGCTGTTTCATATGAACTTCTCTGCCATATTCTTCCAGTGATGGAGCATAGACGATGCCATTTAACAACGGTGGCATTGGACTAGTCTTAACTACTACACCAGGGCTGGTTGATTGAGGTAGAAAAGTATGTGCTTTGTATCCTATATCTGTGGTGTCTATTCCTGCTGCAACGACAACCAAATCGCAAGGCAGTGTTCTGTTAGTTGTTTTAACTCCAGTAATTAGGTGATCAGTGGAGTCGAATTCAAAGTTTTCAAATGCTTCTCCTAGGGATACTTCTCCTCCTGATTCTATTATTTTGTCTATAGCAGCTTGTATAACTCGAGGAGGTTCAACCTGCCCTTCTATTTCGCATATAGATGCTGCTACTACGTTTTCGATTGTTAAATTTGGTTCATGGTTTTGTAATTCATTTTGAGTAGCAAGCCTGATGGGGTACCCATAAGATTGTGCGCGTTTGACTTTATTTATAAGGGCTTCCCCTCGTTGTTCGGAAGTCTCCCAGGTTATGGTTCCTCCCACCTTGAATCCCACATCTCTGCCAAGTGATTGTGCATAACGTGGCCACATTTCCATAGATCTTCGATTTAAATCATGATAGTCAAAAGGGGTCTTGCCTGCAGCATTAATCCAAGCGAAAGATAGTCTTGATGCTCCATTAGTTTGAGTATCTTTATCGATTACAGTTATATTTGCCCCATACTGGATAAGATTCACAGCGATAGACGTGCCTACGATCCCCGCTCCAATTACAACTATATTTTTTGGTTGTGTCATATCCATAACTCTCCACATGATTTATTTTTTGAATCTTGAAGGTCTGTACTCTTCTAATTCAGGTATTTGTACTTTGTAGTTAATTTCAGTTGCTACATACTCTCCAACTAATGCTGCTAATGTGACTCCACTGTGCATCACTGAAATATAAACATTACTCCAATTTTCGTCGTAACCTAATACTGGAAACTTATCTTCTGGCATGGGTCGATATCCCACAGGTTCAGCGATGGCGGTGGATGTATTAAGGTGAGGAAAATATTCAGTCAAATGTTTCAATAGGTCTTCAGCTTTCTCTTGGGAGTCATCATTTTGTTCATGATGATTGCCAATACCTCCTCGCTCATTGACCATTTGATAAGATCCGTCCACTCGTTGCCGAATGTGCACTTCAGATTGTTCGTCGTTTCCCGTGTAGGTCCCGTCGCTTATAGCTGGGCTCATTATGATTCCGTTTATAGTTTTTGGTTGTGGGTCGGTCCAAGCTACTACACCTGGACTTTCTAATAAAGGTATGTAAATATCTAATAAGCCAGCAAGTTCTTGAGTTCCTGTGCCTGCGGCTATTATCACGGTATTACAGGCTATAGTTCCTGATGAGGTAATTACTCCAGTAATATTGTGAGTGTCAGAATCTTTCTCAAATCCTGTAACTGCGCAGTCGTTGATGATTTCACCACCATTTTCTCTAATATTAAATTGACAGGCATCTATAACTCGTTTGGGCTCTACATGCCCTTCGTTGGGGATATATTGTCCGAATGTCATATTTTTAATATGGATGGAAGGATTTTTTGCCTTAATGAACTCTTCATCCACGATTTGAACCGGATAATCCCAAGACTGCAACGTTTCTACACGTTGTCTAGCTAAATCTGCTCCTTCTTCACTGTTTTCCCATTTAGTAGTTCCATTAAGATCTAATCCAACTTCTGTTCCAAGTTGCTTCGCAAATTTTGGCCATTTATTTACGGATGACCTGCATAAACTGTGATAGCCTATAGGGCTTTTTGATGAAGCATTCACCCAGGCGAATGAATGTGCTGAACAAGACTCCTGAAAAGGACCTTTATCTATTATGATAACCTTGTTACCTAAGCTTGATAATTGGAAACCTATTGAGCTACCGATTATTCCACCCCCTATGATCGCCACAGTTTTATTTTCCATATGTTCAAACTCCTAAGTTTATAAATTAAATGAGATGCTTTTATTGTATACGATTTTTGGGCATATTAACCCATGAGCTCATTTCGTGTGGTTCTGTGGTGGGGATGGCTTCACATACGTATTTGTTATCTATAGATGGTATGTCTGTAACTCCTAGTAACTTCATGGTGATTTCAATTTCTTGTTTTAAAATACTTAATACCCTGATTAGGCCGTCAGAACCGTTAGCTGCAATTCCCCATCCTTGCATCTTTCCTATTGCTACTGCATCTGCGCCAAGTGCTATAGCTTTTATCACATCACTTCCTCGTTGAATGCCGCCATCCAATACAATTGGGATTTCTCCTTCTACATTGTCACTAATTGCAGGTAACATATCTAAGGTTCCTAAGCCGTGATCTAGTTGTCTTCCACCATGATTGGATATCCAGATGACGTCAACTCCATGTTCAACAGCTAGCTTGGCATCTTCAGGTGTAGCTATGCCTTTGACAATTAAAGGAAGTTTACAATAGTTTTTTATCATGTCTAATGTTTCCCAAGTGACTGAGGCTTGCCAGTGAGGTTCCGGGGGGCTTCTTCTCGACATGGGTACCCACCGGCTAAGCATAGGCCTTTCTCTAAGACTATAACTCGCAGAGTCCACAGTTATACAGAGTGCTTTGTATCCTGCTTCTGTGATACGGTCTATCATATTTTTGATCCATTCCCAGTCGCCGTGTATGTATAGCTGATAGAACTTTGTATTATTAGCACTAGATGCGGTCTCTTCGAGGGAAGGTTCTGTTACAGAACTCACTACATGTATTGTTGACAGTTCTTCAGCGGCTTTTGATACTGCGACTGCTGCATCCGGATGAAATACCTGTAGAGATCCAATAGGCGCCATAATAATAGGTAGATCAATCTTATAACCTAGAATAGAACTGGTAAGATCAACTGTTGATACATCAACTAAAACCCTAGGCTGGAATGCTATTCGATCAAAAGCTAGACGATTTCGTCGCATAGTAGTTTCTGATTCCGTCGCTCCAACAAGGTAGTTCCATGGACCGTCTGCCAGATTTTGCCTGGCTCTTTGAATGATTTCTTCGTTTGTAACAAATTGCTCCATTAAGTGCTCACTTTATTTCAATGTAATAGTTTCATTTTTAACTATGAATTTAGTTATGCTTAATTTTACATAAATGGTAATATTTAGCTAGTTGTATAAATGACTTTCATGGAGGGAATTATGTCGTATGGAGATTTAGAGTGGTTGGCTCTTACACAGGAAGAAACAATCGAACCTGATTTGCCGATTTGTGACCCACATCATCATTTTTGGGATTACAGATCAATCAGAATTCCATATCAAAGATATCTTCTGCATGAATTAATCGCAGATATAAGTAGTGGACATAACGTCAAATCTACAGTTTTTATAGAGACCACAGCTATGTATAAATTGGATGGCCCTGTGGAATTACGTTCTGTTGGAGAAGTAGAATTCGTTCAGGGATTAGCTGCTGCTAGCGCTAGTGGCATCTACGGAGACTATAGAGCTGCAGCTGCAATAGTTGGTAAAGCTGACTTGAACTTGGGTGAGAAAGTTGAAACCGTTTTGGATACCTTGAAAGCAGCAAGTCCAAATAGATTTAGAGGTATTAGATATGCATGTGGATGGGACGCCCATCCAGAGGTAGAAAATCGTGCTAAGAAAGAGCAATTACTTGACCCGATATTCCGAGAAGGAGCTAAAGTATTAGCTAAGAAGGGTCTCACATTGGATAATACCGTTTATTTCCCTCAACTCCCTGAATTGGCTGATTTTGCTAAAGCCATTCCTGATTTGACCATTGTATCTAACCACATAGGAGGACTTTTACGAGTTGGACCTTATGGTGATAGAGATGATGAGGTTATATCTCAATGGAAAAAGAATATAGATATTTTGGCGGAATGTCCAAATGTGTTTATGAAATTAGGTGGGTTAGGACAACCAAGGTATGGTTTTGACTGGTACACAAGAGAAAAACCTATTGATTCTATGAGTCTAGCTGAGGATTTAGCACCTCTGCTTGAATATTGTATTGAAAAGTTTGGTCCAGATAGGTGCATGTTTGAATGCAATTTCCCTCCAGATAAAGTTTCTTATTCCTTTAATGTCCTGTATAACGCGTTCAAGTTATTATCTAAAGACTATTCTGCATCAGAGAGAGCAGCACTCTTTCATGACACAGCCGTGAAAGTTTATAACATAAATGAATGATTATGGTTTAGATATGCTTATAAATGAGAACAGAGAAAAGTTAAAAAGCGTTAGTACTGCTACTATTTCGACAGTGTTGTTTAAACGAGGTTTACGGAATGCATTTATGATGGGGCCCAAACCTATGAATGATACTGACTTTTCTATGGTAGGAGAGGCCTATACTTTGCGGTACATCCCTGCTCGCGAAGACATAGACGTCTTGAGTGTATTTGAAGATACGAAACATCCGCAGAGGAAGGGAGTAGAAGAATGTCCTGTTGGTCATGTAATGGTTATTGATAGTAGAGGTGATACCAGTGCTGCATCAGCAGGAAATATATTGGTTACACGGTTAATGGTACGGGGGACAGCTGGAATAGTTACAGACGGTGGTTTCAGAGACTCTGCAGATATTGCTAAATTGCAATTTCATGCATATCAATCTAGCGCTTCTGCCCCTACTAATTTGACTAAACACCATGCTGTTGACTTGAATGTCCCTATCGGATGTGGCGGAGTTGCTGTCTATCCAGGGGATATAATAGTGGGAGACGGAGATGGAGTCATAGTTATACCCCAGGAAATCTGTAATGAAGTTGCAGCTGAAGCGTATGATATGACTATTTTTGAGAATTTTGTTGAGGATCGTGTAAAGAAAAATCATACTATATTTGGGCTTTATCCCCCTACGGATCCTAATACGAAATTAGAATTTGAGAAATGGCTGAAATCAGGAGGAGTGTAATTGAGTGGTAACAAAGATGATATTAAATCTAAAGTAGATTTGTCTAATTGGAGATTTCCTCCATATAACAGGTGGGCGTTTCAGAATGTTTCTGAATTAGTAGAATCAGTTGATATCGACAATGATCCTTCTGATATATGGAATCTACCTGAAAACCTACAATCCATTGAACATATTTTAGTTCAAGGAAATGACGGTTCAGATATTTCTTTTGATCAATTTCTAGATCAGAGTTTTACTGATGGTTTCATTGTAATTAAAGATCAAGAAATTGTTTATGAAAGATATTTCAATGGGATGAATAAAGATTCAAAGCATATATTGATGTCTGTTTCAAAATCAGTATTGGGCGCAGTAACAGGTATATTAATTGATAGAAAAGACATAAATGCTAGTAGTCTGATAGGAGAGTGTTTGCCCGAACTGAAGGATTCAGGATATTCAGATTGTACGGTTCAGAATCTTTTGGACATGACTGCGGCGGTCGATTTTGAAGAAGATTACTATGCAACCTCTGGACCAATGATAGCTTATAGAAGATCAACGAATTGGGATCCCCCACAGAGTGATACGGGTGCTGAGCAGGACTTAAAGTTATTTTTGGCAGACATGGGTAAAAGATCTGACCCCCATGGGCAGATCTTTAAATATACTTCTCCAAATAGTGATTTATTGGGATGGGTGATAGAGCGTTCTATTGGGAGAAAATTTCAAGATGTGATGTCAGAGGTGTTATGGAAACCTATGGGAGCAAATGATTCTGCCTTTGTAACGATTGACTCTTCTGGTTCACCTAGAACCGCAGGCGGCATAAATATGTCATTGAGAGATTTGGCATTGCTAGGTAATGTGGTAGCTAATGGAGGATATAGAGATAAAAAACAAATAATTTCAAACAGATGGTTAGGTCAATTATTTGACGGTGATAAGAGAGCTTGGGAGTCAGGAAACTTCGCTGAATATTTTAATGGCATGCCAATTACTTATAGGAACCAATGGTATACATTGCACCAAACAAATCCAATCGTGTTCTGTGTTGGTATTTACGGGCAATATATGTTTGTTGATGTTAATAACAAAATAGTTATAGCTAAATTTTCATCTCAAGAATATCCGTTGGATCCTGACCAGAAAAAAGTTATGTCTAATGCATGTCTTAGTATCATTAAAGAAATCACATAAATAATATTATATAAACCAGATAATTCTGGGAACCGAAAATAGGAGGAATCATGGCAGAAATTATGACCGGTAAGATGGCTTTGTTAGAAATGCTTAAGGCAGAGGGAGTAACGCATATATTTGGGAATCCAGGGACTAGTGAGGCCCCTATAATTGACATGCTGCCTGACTATCCTGAATTCACTTATATTATGGCTCTTCAGGAAAGCGTTGCGGTTGGAATGGGTGAAGCTTACGCTCGCGCAACTCAGAAACCTTCTTTGGTAAGTTTGCACGTAGATAGTGGCCTTGCAAACGGAATAGCGTTGATGTTAGATGCCCTAAATTCAGGAACTCCAATGGTGGTCACTTCTGCTAACTATGATATCCGGAAAGTAGTTGAAGGAACCACAGATTTAGCGGAACTGGTCAAACCAGTAACAAAATGGTCAATTCAGCTCACTCATCCAGATCAAATACCAGGCGCAATTAGAAGAGCATTCAATGAGGCAAACACTCATCCGAAAGGTCCTGTTTATATTGGGTTAACAGCTAATGCATTAGAAGATTCTGCAGAAATGAATATCATACCTTCAAGATATGTGTCCGATAAAATAAGACCTGATTTGGATAGTATAGAAGAGGCATCTAATGCATTGGTCAATGCTGATAATCCGGTTTTGATAGTGGGGGATCGTGTTTCTGATGATGGGGCAGTTGATGAGGCAGTAAAGTTAGCCGAAATGCTTGGATTGCCTGCATATCAGTTCAGAGGCGCAGAGGTTTCATTTCCAACGACTCATCGGCAATACCTAGGAGTCTTGAATTTACGAGCTTCTGCTAATAGAGAGTATTTAAGGTCTTGTGACACAGTACTTACTGTAGGAATGAATTCATTTGAAGAATTGTTTTATTGGGGTGACGTGATTTTAAGCGAAAAATCCACATTGATACATATAGATTCCTCAGCGGTCAATATAGGGAAATCTGAACCTACTCATATAGGGATTATATCCCATTGTAAAACAGGACTTCAGGAACTGAATCATAATATTTCTGACAAAATTAAGACTCTCGATTCGTCAGTTATAGAGAATAGGCTGCGCCGTACACTAGATGATAAAAAGTACAAACAAGATTCTTTTGTTGAGAGCACCAAAAGCAAATGGAATCATAAGCCAATGTCTGTTGCTCGTATGATGCATGAATTTGTATCCGGATTACCAGAAAACGCAGTTGTAGTAGATGATTCTATTAGTAATAGAGGGATTGTAAGAGAATATTTAGAAGGTGTTGAAAGAGGTGACATTGTTGGATACAGAGGGCAATCGATTGGTGGAGGCATGGGAGTAACGATGGGTGCCCAATGTGGTTATCCAGACAGGAAAGTGTTTGGTCTGATCGGGGATGGTTCAGCTATGATGACTGTTCAAGGTCTTTGGACTGCAGTGAATGACAATATACCTTGCGTGTTTGTAATTCTCAATAATGGCATGTACAGGGTGTTGAAAGTCAATTTTAATATATATCAACAGGATATACTGAATGTAGAGCCTGCTGGTGGGAGTTTACCTTATTCAGATTTTCCTAGCCCATTTGATATGGCAGCGATAGCGCGAAGTATGGGGATGGAATCAGAAAGAATTACGGACCCTGAAGATATAAAAGATGCGGTAATTCGTGCTTCTAAATCTGATAAACCTATGCTGTTAGATATTGTGATAGATGGTTCATTGTAAGTAGCGTTCTAGTTAGTAATCATATCTAGTATGTTACTGAATATCCCAGAATTTTGGCGCTTGTAAAATTCCGTGTATCCACATTCTGTACACGATACAAATGTAAATGCGCGGTTTTGCACATTTAAAATTTTCGTTAAGAAACCGCCTGTAACTCGCATGTTGCCTTCTTCATATGAAGTATTTCCACATTTATCACAGGCGTATGAAATATTATGTTTCATGGCAATTAACCTTGTGGGATTATATATACCAATTAGAATCTAAAAACTATTATAATAATAAAGAATAGATAAATAACATAAAAAAACAACTCAAAAAAATTCATTATTTAATTTCAAATGTCAGAAATATCAACATCAATTCGTAAAGACATATCGCTCTATTGTTCTAGTTGCGGAGCTACTTTTATCCCTGATATGCGGTTGTTAGCTTGCAATATGTGTCAAGAGCCTTTATTGGTTAAATACCAAGAAATTTCAACAAGTCCTCATATGGAGATTCCTGTTGATTCATGTGACGTACTCGTTAGTTTAGGTGAAGGAAATACTCCGGTAGTTAAAATGGATCAGTTGCGGAAGAGATTATCCTGCGGTGAGGTATTTGGGAAGCTAGAATTCATGAATCCTACAGGATCTTTTAAAGACCGAGGAACTGCAATGATGATTTCGGTAGCCAAAGGATTTAATATCGCTAGCTTGGTAGAAGATTCTTCTGGCAATGCAGGGTCATCGGTCGCCGCTTATTGCACTAAAGCAGATATCACAGCACATATTTTTGTACCTAGTTCTGCTCCCAAGCCAAAACTGGATCAGATATCCGTATATGGCGCTATCACGCACAAGATTGAAGGAACACGAGAAATGGTTACAGATGCTGCTTCAAATTTTGTTGAAGAAAAAGGATACGTGTACGGTGCTCATAAATTAAGTCCATATTTTTTAGAAGGCACCAAAACATTTGCTTATGAGATCGCAAGACATAATTCGGGGGAAATGCCAGATCATTTAATTATGCCCGTTGGCAACGGCAGTTTATATATCGGGGCCTGGTTAGGTTTCAAGGAACTTATATTTAAAGGTGTGATATCAAAAATTCCGAAGATGCATGTAGTACAAGCTGAGGCCGTTAAACCCTTGGTTAACCAGTTCGAAGGGAATGATAATAAGGATCCTGTTGGAACCACAGTCGCCGGAGGCATATCAGTTAGTAGTCCTCCTCGATCAAAGCTGATTGGAGAAATTTTAGTTGAAACCGGAGGGCACGCCGCAGCAGTAGATGACGAAGCTATTTTAGAATGGCAAAAGATTCTGGCTCAAGAGAATGGAATATATTGTGAACCAACATCTTCGTCTGCATTTGCAGGATTGGATTATTTTATTCGAAATGGAGTTATTACAAAAAAAGAAAGCGTGCTAGTAGCTGTAACTGGTTTTGGTTTGAAAGATAACCTTTACATATAGGTTGTTGATGAACAAGTATATAATTGTAATGGAGTATTAGATTAGGAATAATATTTATACGATTCGTATCTATATACAAGTATAAATTAAAATGTTTGGAGGGTTTTATATGTACGGTACTATTTTCAATATTAAAGTTAAAGAAGGTCATGAACAGTCACTGCTAGATATGTTCACCCAATCAGAGCGTGTGCCAAAAGGTATGGTTGCTTGGTTCCTAATGGATCCTGATGAAGATAAAGACTGGATAGGGGTAGCAATTTTTGAGAGTAAAGAAGCTCATTTGTCGAATGCTAATGATCCTGAACAGGGAGCTCAATTCACACAGCTTATGGAACACCTGGAAGAAGAACCCAAGTGGACAGATGGAACTTTTGTGATATCTGAGATCGTACAGAAGGGATAAATTTTATTTTATTAAACCTATTCCTGGTTCCGTTGGAGGCAATACATAGCCATCTTTTACAGTTGGTAATTTGTATTGGGCAGCGAATTCATATCTAACCCATGGTACTTCTTGCCAAGCAGTCATAGGTGAATTAAACCCCCATTGTATAGATGCACTTAGTGCAGGTCCAATCCTCATGTTATGAGGAGATAGAGCAGTGTTGTAAAGTTCGGTAAGGCCTGTAATACGCTTAGCTGCAGTGATTCCTCCGATTTTAGTTATTTCAGGTTGTAAATAGGTGAGAGCTTTGGATTGTAGGATCTGTTCAAAATTTTTTAACGTGTATTCATTTTCTCCTGCGGCTATAGGAACATTTGCCTTGTCTCCTACTTCCTTAATGGCCGCATGATCTCTCATAGGGCGCACTGGTTCTTCGTACCAGGTTACATTGCCTTTGGCGAGTTCCTTTCCTACTTCAATGGCTTCTATTTTATTGAAATGCCCGTTAACATCCACCATGATGTGCAAGTCATTGCCAAATTCTCTACGGATGTTATGCACATGGACTGGGTCTAGTTCATGTAATTTCACTGCAAAAAAGCCAGCATCTATAGCTCGTTTAACTTCACTGAGTACAATTTCTGGATCTCTTAATGCTGGTAGGCTGGCATAGCCAGGGATTCGTTCATGCGCAGGCCCTCCTAGAAGCTGGCATACAGATGTGTCCAGTTCTTTACCTAGAAGATCCCATAAGGCTATATCTATACCAGATAGTCCCATTAGGAAAATTCCTTCGTCTGCATATCTATAACCGTAATCCCATAAGTCAAACCAGTGTTTTTCTATGGTTCGTGATGATTTCCCTATTAATCTAGGAGCGAGTAAGTGTTCTATTACGCTAGCAATCGGGATAGAAGTTGAACCAGGATTATCGATGCTTGGGATACCCCACCAAGCTTCACCTATTCCAGTATGGCCAGATTCAGAAGTAATATAAACCATTACCTGGCTCATATGGTTATGGTCTGGTATTTCTACTTTGATATCAGTTATAACGCTCATTGCTATCGTGCCTTTTAATTTAGGATTGGTTATTAGACAAAAATTGACGTACTTGAGTTATAGTTTCAGCCTTAATACTTTCTTCTTCTTTCCAAGGATAGACTGTTATTTGCGCTTTTGGTGCTAGATTTGCTACCTCAATTGCAGCTTCATATGAATGAGAAGGAGTATTGTCTGGCATAACTAATATAGGGGTGCTGCATGTTTCAACCACATCTCGTGACACACTGTATACAAAGTCTGCCCTAGGTTCGATTCGGTATAGATTTTCTAGATAACCGGTACATTGTTCCATAGTTAGTTCAGACCTTTGGGCTAACAGTTCAGGTGCCCATAAGTCTCTACCTGAATCATACATGGAGTCAGGAAAATCTGCGTTGTGACCAACAGGTTGGCATAATACAGCAGCTGTTATTCTTTCAGGCGCTCGTTCGATTAACTTTAGAGCGAAAGGGCCTCCTATGCAAAAACCCATGAATCCGAACTTTTCAATTCCAAGATGACTCATGAGTCCTAGTTGGTCATCGGCGAAAGCGCCCCATGGATCATCCGTAGGGATCGGCCCAGTAGACTGACCTCCGTATGCATTACGTTGATCCATAGTGATGCACCGAAAATCGTTTTTGAATTCTTCCATCACGTTAATTACCTGTGTAGGCCACTGACCCATGTGAGAATTGAGTCCGCCTCCGGGGGTAAATAATATAGGAAATCCTGAACCTTCATCTTGGTAGTGAATTTGGACATCTCCGTTTTTATAAAATGGCATTACTCCTCCTTTTCTCTGGTAAGCATATAGTTTTAGTTTATGAATATTGGTTGTTAGTCACAATTGGATGATTAATTTTGGTACCGAGGGAGGGACTCGAACCCACACGCCTTTAAAGGGCAACGGATTTTAAGTCCGCCGCGTCTACCATTCCGCCACCTCGGCTTATAACAAATCGGTGGATAGGGTTGGAGGCGACGGGCGGATTCGAACCGCCGAATAGAGGTTTTGCAGACCTCCGCCTTAGACCACTTGGCTACGTCGCCTGGATTGATCTTTTTGGTGCCGAGAGCGGGACTTGAACCCACACGGGCTTGCGCCCACGGCCCCCTCAAGACCGCGTGTCTACCGATTCCACCACCTCGGCCAACAGGTGGCTAATTATATCATAAGGTTTCAATAATTCGTACTTAAGACTATGATGTGTAACCACACTATTAAAAAGGAGTTCTGAATACATGGTATGGCAGTTCGTTATAGTTTTATTTTAATACCAGATCCTTCGTTTCTACGATTGATTCATACGTCCAGACAAATTCTATGTAACCAGTTTGGTTGTTGGACGGCTGAGATGTTTATGATTCATGTACCATTGATAAATTTTTTCAAGTCAGAATCTATAGAAGTATCAATGAATGACAAAACAGTGCAAGGAATAGTTAACGATTGCAAAATAGATAATTGGACTTTAATCCCGAGTTGTATCACAAATCCTGCAAATACTTCACTGGATTTATACATTGATTGTTTAACGCCCAATCAGGCTAACCCATTCATTAATATCAAACGAAGATTGATGACTGAGTTAAAAATCGATAGTCTTGGAACTAGTAGTGACCAACTGCGAATTCCATTGCTAGAGAATTTTGATGGCAACCCGACGGTATGGGAAGAAGCTATAACTATGGCGAAGGATTTATTTGACAACTTTGGCCTAAATACTCCTTTTGACGTTCGGTCTTTAAACTTGGTTAAATATGAGTCAAAATCTGCTAGTGATCAATGGGAACGAGAAAAATGGTGTAGTGATATCAGCTGGGATATACTGGAATCGTTCAAATTGGGATAAAGAGGTGAAATGCATGAAAACTACTACTAAGCTTAGAAATTTACTTAAAGAAGATAAACTGATTGTAGCTCCATTTATATTGAACGCACTCCATGCAAAGATTGCAGAGGAAGTTGGGTTTGAAGCTGTGTATATGACGGGATGCGGCACTGCTGCCGAACGAGGTTTTTCTGACGTGGGTCTACTTACTATGACAGAAATGGTCGCAAACGCAAAATATATAGCTCAGGCTGTAGATATTCCTGTTATTTGTGATGCTGATACAGGATATGGTAATCCAATTAATGTTAGAAGAACTGTTAGAGAATATGAAATGGCTGGGGTTGCTGGCATACATTTGGAAGATCAGGTGTTTCCAAAGAAATGCGGGTTTTTTGAAGGTAAACAAGTAATACCTATGGAAGAGCATGTTCAAAAAATTAAAGCAGCTCTAGATGCACGTACCGATCCAGATTTTGTAATCATAGCAAGGTGTGATGCCTATGCAGTAACTGGATGGGAAGATACGGTGAAGCGTTGTAAAGCATACATAGAAGCTGGTGCTGATTTAGTGTTTGTTGATGGTATTAAGTCTAAAGAGGACATAGATAAATACGCTACTGATTTGAAAGATATGCCAAGGTTATATAACGGTGATCTTGCTTCTACTCAAGAAATGAATGAACTTGGATACAAAATCATGATTTGTGGAAGCACAATTTGGTTGATATATAAGCAGGTAAAAGATGCTTTTGAGGAATTGAAATCAACCGGTAGAGTTGACCCTGAACGATATGGAACCAGATGGGATGTCGCTGGCCTCATGGGGTTGGACGAGATATATGAATTGGAAAGTAAATTTGGAAGCGTGGAAGTGACTGCCGACTAAGTTTTGTATTCAGAGGACATATGTCCTCTGAATATTTTTATCTAGGAACGAGACTGATAACATCTTCAGCAAATTTCTGGATACATTCATGAAGTTCTGTGATGTCTTCAGTGTTGAAACTTAATATGAAGTTTTGCACGCCCACGTCTTGATACAGCCGGATATCAGCAGCAATTTGTTCTGGTATACCTGTCATCATATTATCGCGGTCCTCTGGTTCATTGCTGAATGTAATAGTGGAAGAAAAGCATAAGTCTACAGAATCCTCTTTCCTCCCATTACTAACTGCCATTTCCTGTATCTGTTTGTACTTTTCGGAAAGCTCGTTAGGGTCCAAAATAGCAGGAGGGCGTTGACCTATTGGCATCCAGGCATCTCCGAATTTGGCGGCTCTCCGTAATGCTGGTTTTGAATGCCCCCCTATCCATAAAGGAGGATGAGGAGTTTGAATGGGCTTAGGAGAAAACCCCACATTCTCTATTAAGTAATCAGTTCCTGTGTACATGTTCGGTTCATCCATCCATACAGACTTGTATATGGATAGATATTCATCAGTCTTGCTTCCTCTTGCCGTGTAATGATCTAGTCCTAGTGCTTCAAATTCTTCTTTCATCCATCCGACGCCGACTCCTACTATCAGGCGTCCTTCGGATAAATAGTCTAAAGTTGCAAGCATTTTGGCAGTTAAGACAGGATTTCTGTAAGGAACTATTAAAACATGGGTACCTAATTTTAGGTTATTTGTGCATCCTGCTAGAAAATTCAAAGCAGAAATTGGTTCAAAATATGGTTGGTCTTCTGAGAATGGGCTTGCTCCTGTTGAGGAGTACGGGTATTTTGAGTCTATACTACGGGGGATTACTATATGGTCACTCACCCACCCAGATTCATACTGGAATTTATCGACTAACAGAGCTGTAGTTTTTAGATTGTCTGGACTAGCTAAGGGTCCTCTACTGGGGAGGGATACCCCGAAAGTTATACTCATTAGGAACCTCCAAAGGTTGATTATCCACTATTATCACTGATATCGAATTAATTAGATATAGTTTATATCAAAGCGCTATATATTGTGTTTGGGTTGTTTGAGATATATCCTATAGTGTGAAATGAGTAACGGAAAAAAAGTTATAGTAGCTATGAGCGGTGGTGTTGATTCGTCTGTTGCATGTTTGTTGCTTCAGAATCAAGGTTATGAAGTGATTGGTGTAACCATGAAGCTTTATGATCTTGATACGTCTAATTTGCCGGCAAATTATCAAGGATGCTGTACTGTTGATGATGTGGAAGATGCCCGAAGAGTCTGTGGCATATTAGGAATACCACATTATGTATTCAATGTGCAGAAAGAATTCCAAGAGCATGTGATAGATTATTTTTGTAATGAGTATCAAAAGGCAAGAACACCTCATCCATGCATAGCATGTAACGATAAAATAAAATTCAATTTTTTGAGGCATAGAGCGCTACTTTTGGGTGCTGACTATGTAGCTACTGGTCATTACGCCCGAATAGAGGAATATAATGGACAGTATTTGTTGAAGAAAGGCTTAGACGAGAGTAAAGATCAGTCATATGTTTTGTTTGGAATGGGACAATCAGAATTGAGCACCACGTTAATGCCCTGTGGATTCTATGATAAATCTGCTATTCGTCAGTTTGCCATAGAGCGTGAATTTCCGAACGCTGAGAAAGCTGATAGTCAAGATATATGCTTCATACCCTTTGGTGACTATAAAGAATTTTTAAAGACAAAAATTGAGTCAACTCCCGGAGAAATTATTGATTTGCAAGGTAATGTGTTGTCTATCCATAAAGGGATAGAATTTTTCACAATTGGACAAAGGCGAGGCTTGGGAATTGCTTCTGAAGATCCGCTATATGTAGTTGATATTGATATTGAAAAGCATAGGGTTGTAGTTGGACCTGACAGTGCTTTATTTAAGGATTCGCTTGTTGCAAGTGGCGTGAATTTCACCAGCGATGTATTCAAAGATTTTCCACAGGCTGTGACAGTGAAAATCAGATATAAAGCCGAAGAAACCTCTGCAAAGATAGTAAGTATGCAAAGCAACGAAGCAATTATTCAATTTGATGTTGCTCAGAGAGCAATTACTCCCGGCCAAGCTGTAGTTTTTTATAAAGATGATGTATTAGTTGGTGGCGGAGTAATCGATCGGTCGCTAGACACAGTGGCTGTTCAATAATTTATTGATAGATGGCAGATTTCAATTATGAAAAATCTGTAGCAGCTATGGGTTACTCTAATATATGTGGAATAGACGAAGTTGGAAGAGGCTGTCTTGCCGGTCCACTTGTAGCTGGGGCAGTAGTATTTGATATTGTTGATTCAGAATGGATTACTAGAGTAAACGACAGTAAAAAACTCACTCCTGCTATCCGTACAGAATTGTCCACTATGATTAAAACTAAGGCAAAGAATTGGGCAGTAGGTTTAGTGGATGCCAAGGAATTGGATAAAGTGGGACTTACAACGGCTACTGAACTGGCAATGAAACAAGCCATTGATGCATTAACCTGTTTACCGGATTATTTACTATTGGATTATGTCCCGATAGATTCATGGGAACAACCATACCAATTAATAAAACAAGGTGATTCCAGTAGTTACTCTATAGCGGCGGCTTCTATCATTGCTAAGGTTCACCGTGACCAAATCATGACTAAAATTGATTCAGAATACCCTGAATATGATTTCGCTTCCAATAAAGGATACGGCACAAAAGTTCACATGGAAGCTTTGTCTAAATATGGGCCATGTGATATACATAGACGAAGTTTTTCTCCAGTCCAACGGGCGGAAAATAAATAAAAGGATACACGCATGAAAATTAATATAGTAGGAGGAGGAATTGTAGGCACATTGTCTGCGTTCCTTTTGTCAAAATTTGGTCACGAAGTTCTTATTTTTGATCCTGATTCTCCTGGAAGTCATGCTTCAGGATTTGCATTTGGTGAGATGAGCGCATTAGAAGGGTCAGGTATCCCTGATCCACTACTTGAATTTACATTGTCATCTTTTAACGCACATAAATTACTTATTCCAGAAATCGAAGGAACAAGTGGCATACCTACTAATTATCAACGTAATGACAAGTTAAATTTAGCGTTTACTTCAGAACAAGCAAACAGACTGCAGAGTGAAATTGAATGGCAAAAAGATGTAGAAGGATTTGAAGTATCCTGGGTTGCAGGCAAAGATCTTTTTGATATTGAACCGCTATTGAACCCAGAATGCATAGGTGCGACCCACATAAAGGATCAGAGTTCGGTAGAGCCTTACAAGTTGACTTTATCAGCTGCAACTGCAGCAGAAAAATTAGGAACTACTATTATCACAAGAGGAATTACTGATTTGATTTTTTCAGGTGACGAATGCTCTGGGGTAAAGACCGAATCGTCAGAACATTTGGCTGATGTCACATTATTAACTATGGGACCCTGGAGCAAATCTGCTTCGCAATGGATTGGTTATGAAATCCCTGTAAGGCCACTGAAAGGCCAAATTCTTCGCTTGGATGCCCCTGGAATTAATATAAACACATCTGTATTTCATCAAAGTAACTATGTAGGGCTAAAACCAGATGGTCTCATTTGGGCTGGTACTACAGAAGAAGAAGTAGGGTTTGACGAAAATATTACTAACGAGGCACGAGATCAAATTATGATGGACTTATTGACCATGATACCTAGTTTAGAAGAATCACGACTTGTTAATCATACGGCTTGTCTTAGACCACTTTGTATTGATTCAATGCCTATAGTAGATAAAGTATCAGGGTTTTCTAATTTGTTCATAGCTACAGGGGCAGGCAGAAAAGGTATATTGTGGAGCGCAGCTATGAGTCATGGGATTGTAGATATGATCTTGGGAAATGCTTCCGACATCAAAGGATTGGAGCACTTGAAATTGGATAGATTCTAAGATTATGGATCTACTTTGCGGGCTATTAAGTGACCATTTTCCACAGCGGCCTTCATACTAAAATTAAAATGATTAAACTTAAGAGCCCAGTCAACATCTTCCGGTAAGTATTGGGATTGGGAAGGGTCATAGAATTTCTGTGTGGACCCTCCCGTAAGAATGAGACTTTTCACTGATTCAGGATCGGGTTCTCTGCCTTCGAGTAAATTTCTAAGATAAAAAGCACATTGCTCATCTTCATCAGATTTAACCACTCCGCGGTCCCCCATTGCGATAATTGATACTTCTTCAGGGTTCATTTTCAGGATTTGGTTAACGGTTGCTTTAGCTACTATAAAAGACCCTAGGAAGATGTCTGATGCAGTTTGTGAGGCAGCGTTCGCCCCTACCGTACCATTCCTGGTGGATTGAACAATATGCTTATCTTGGAAATTATAAACGCTGGCTTCATGAGGGGAATTACCTAAATCAAAGCCAGTTGGTTTAGCTCCACCAACTTCACCCATGAGCAGATTGGCATACCCAGATTCATATAATGAGAGTGCATCTTCCGCCTCAGCAACTAACGTGATTTTAGAAGCTCCTCTGCTGAATGCTATTGCAGCTGTGGTAAAAGCTCTAAAAACATCAATTACTATGGTCACCCCTCTTGATTCTGAAGCATCCCTAGGTAAGCTTCCAACGTTAATTTTCATTTAGCCCCCATTGTAATCATTTATTAATAACCAGCTTCTGTAACGATCTAATTTCCCTTGGTGGGTCAAGATGGCTGCCAGTATGGGTCCAGGATACTTCTCCTACGTAAATGGACCTTTCGGAGTCTACGCAGATCCCATGTGGTGCTATAAATTGTCCTGGAGCCTCACCTTCTGGTTTATTCCCAAGTCGCTCTATTAATTCACCGTTGGTATTATAAATACTAACTCTGGGTCCTAGGTTAAGAGCATCATGATTAGGACCTATAGCAGACCCTAATTCTCCTATATAGACTAAACCGTTCTCAGGATCTATGTATAGTCCACAAGGCCTGGCCATATTAACCCATTGTGTTTCAAACTTGCCATTGGAGTCGAATATTTGGACTCTATGATTTTCTCTGTCAGCGACATAAACCCATCCATCTTTATCAGTGCATATATTGTGAGCGATATTGAACTGCCCCGGATCATTTCCTGGTTCGCCCCAAGAGAACATCAATTCGCCGTCTGCCGAATATTTATGGACTCTGGCATTGCCATATCCATCGGAAACATAGAAATCGGACGTTTTAGGATCAAATGCTACATGGGTGCATCTGTTAAATGGATCTCCACTCATAAATCCACTGGGAGCGCCGCTTATTCCTAGCGTGAACAATACTTCCCCATCTAATGTGCATTTGCGGACGGTGTGATCCCCATCATCTGTGCAAAACATATTTCCATCAGGAGACATTGTTACGCCATGAGCGCGGGGGAATATGCCTTCACCCCAGGACTTTATAAAAGATCCGTCTTTATCAAATACCATCATCGGATGCTCGCCACGATTAAATACATATACATTATCATTAGAGTCAGTGGCGATACCTGCGGTCTCCTTTAATGCATATCCTTCAGGTAGATCAGCCCAGTTTTCTAGAACCAAGTATTCATAGTTCCCTTTTCCTAATATAGCCATAAATCACCCTCTATTTTTGGCTCGATTGTAACACGTTATTTTATTTGAGGCTTAACTGATTTTTGTTGTTGCCTTGCTGTATAATTATGCTACTAAAAAGTGATTATGAGGTTGACTATTTATGTCTACAGACCCTGACAATAGAATGTTTGTTAAATATAGCTTGTTCAAAGTGAGTTCTGACTGGAAGAGGCTTCCAGAGGAAGAGAAAGAAAACTCTAAAATAGAATTCTCTGAATTATTGGCAGAATTTGACGATAAAATTTATTCAGCTACCTATTCCACCGTGGGCACTCGTGGAGACGTCGATTTGGTTATTTGGAATGTTAGCGAGAGTCTAGAATTGTTAAATGAATTTATGGCTTCGATTAATGGAACCACTTTAGGAAGGTATCTTGATATGCCTCACTCATATTTTGCTATGACTAATCAATCTCCGTATGTGAGCGAACATGTCCATGAGGGTCAAGAAGGAACATCTGCAGCTATGAGGATTATAGGCAGAAAGTACTTATTTCTATATCCTTTTACCAAGACTCATGAATGGTATCAACTGCCATTTGAAGACCGCCAGAAGATGATGACTCAGCATTTTGAAGTCGGGCATAAATACCCGAATGTCAAAATAAGTACTTCTTATTCGTTTGGCTTGGATGACCAAGAATTTGTTCTTGGATTTGAGACTGACGAGCCTGGTACATTCTTAGATTTAGTAAAAGATTTGCGAGAGTCCAAAGCTCGTCCTTACACTTTGTTTGATGTCCCTATTTTTACGTGTCTGTATAAGGACATAAAGGATTGCTTGAACGACCTAGGTTAATAATTGATTACAGAGAATTTCGATAGAGTTCTATTTGAGTACGAACCCTTGGTAATTATTACTAGCTATTTCTGCCCGTTTAGCCCTCATCACTGGTGCACTGTCGGGCGCGGTTAGTAATCCTCTTGCTTTGCCAGGTATATTTGCCCCCACAAACCAAGATGCAGCTTGTGATCGCAGAATTTTTGCCCCTTCTTCTTTGACGTGCTTACCCCATTCTTCTTCTGATTCTATTGAAGGTTCGATAGTGTGGAACCCATTCTCTCTCATGTATTCGATCGCTTCGATGACCCATCCCACAAGAGGTTCAGCTGCTCGTGGGAAATTTCCTACTGATGCTGCATTCACAGTCCAAAGGTTAGGATATCCAACACTCATGATTCCCATGAAACTTTTGGGTCCTTCGCTGTATTTTTCTTTTAGAAGTTCCCCGTTTGCGCCATAGATGTCTATTCCTAATAAGGAACCTGTGACGGCATCAAATCCAGTTGCATAAATAATCACATCAAATTCGTATTCATGATCGGTTGTTTTAATACCAGTATTAGTGATTCTTTCTATCGGGGCACTTTTAACATCAACTAGTAAAACGTTATCTTGATTGTAGACCTCATAATATCCACTTTCGCAGGGAAGGCGTTTGGAGCCGAACATGTGATCTTTAGGAACTAGCATTTCTGCTACGACTGGATCATGCACTCGTTCTCTGATTTTGTTTCTGAAGAATTCTGCATAGTCTTCGTTAGCCTCTCCTGGTAACATCACGTCATAGAAATTGCCTAGCCATTTTTTAAAGCCAGACTCTTTCCATAGTTCCTCGTATTGTTCGTATCTTTCCTCTTTGGACACTTCCATTGCTGATCGAGGATCAAATTTGTGCATGAATGATCCTGCAGTATCCATGCATTTTCCTAATATTTCAGGAAAGCGAGATTTTATATCCTTTTGTTCTTCATCTGTGATAGGCCTATTTCTCAACGGTGCGCAGAAATTTGCAGTTCTTTGGAATACGGTTAAATGTCCAACTTCTTTCGCTATTTCTGTTATAAGCTGAACGCCACTAGCCCCAGTGCCGATGACTCCTACCCTTTTCCCTTTTAAATCCATTCCTTCTTTAGGCCATTTACCTGTATGACACCAAGGCCCTTGGAAATCATGGATCCCTTCGAAATCAGGCACATAGTTAGCAGACAGTATCCCTACAGCGGTTATAACAAACCTGCCACGAGCTTGGTAGCCATCTTCTATACTTACTGTCCAGTCTTGAGTCTCTTCATTAAATCTTAAAGAATCAACATGCGAGTTGAATCTGACATGTTTTTTAAGGTCGAACTTGTCTGCTACGTAGTTGAAATACCGTTCGTTTTCAGGTTGGCCAGAGTAATGTTCTTTCCAATCCCACTCTTGGAGAAGCTCTTCTGAGAAGAAATATCCGTATGTGTAACTTTCAGAATCAAATCTGCAACCAGGATACCTATTCCAGTACCAGGTGCCACCTACTCCGGCAGCATCATCAAATGCCTGGACGGTGAACCCTTTATCTCTTAGATGATGTATGGATAGTAAACCAGTGAGGCCTGCTCCAATAACTATCACATCAAAACTTGGTATATTCCCGTTTTGTGATTTCGCCATAACAGACCTCTCCTACTAGTTTAACTTTCAGTATTCTTCATATGATTCATGGCGGATCCCGCTTCGAACCATGCGATTTGAGTTGCGTTTAATGTGTGTCTGAGATTGATAGTCTCTTCAGAACCATCTGAATGCTTGATTAGACAATCTACAGTTTTGTTGGGTTGCAAATCTGACAGGCCTAGAAGGCTGATTCTGTCATCGACTAGCATACGATCATAGTCTTCAGCAACTTCAAACGTCAAAGGTAATATCCCTTGCTTTTTTAGGTTAGATTCATGGAGACGAGCAAAGCTCTTAACTATTATGGCAGCAGCTCCCAGTTTTCTTGGTGACATAGCTGCATGCTCTCTACTACTACCTTCCCCATAGTTTTGATCTCCGATTGACACCCAGCGCATTTGTTGAGCTTGGTATGCCTTAGCTACCTCTGGAGGCGACATTATTTGTTCCCCAGATAATTGGTTGACGCTTTCACCTGTGCCATCTGTGAAACTGTTAACTGATCCTAAAAGCATGTTGTCACTCAAATTACTTAGGTGTCCTCTATAAGCTAGCCACGGGCCTGCCGGAGAGATAGCATCTGTTGTGCATTGCCCTTTCGCTTTCACCAATATCGGAAGCTCTTCATAGTCTTTACCATCCCAAGCTGGCCATGGATTTAAGATTTCTAGGCGAGTGCTGTTGGGATCTATATTCACTTCTACATCAGAACCATCTTCTGGTGGTTCTACAAAGTAGGATACCCCAGGTTCAAATCCATTAGCCGGTATTTCCGGAGCAGGTTTTGGAGGATCCAATTTCACTTCAGTCCCGTCAGG
>MDSV01091101.1_pt1 | contig 22917 bp, 12 predicted proteins | sample 810851 | NCBI WGS metagenome assembly MDSV01 (sample SAMN05326640, study PRJNA326480) | marine metagenome | isolation source: seawater | place: Atlantic Ocean: North East | collected 2012 | reverse complement strand
GACATCCGAAGGGTGGGCCCCTCCATCCCCGGGTACAAGCGCGCGCAGGCGAGCCACCAGGAAATTGACGCCTCGGGCGGCGCCGTCTCGTTCTACACCTTCGTCAAGGAGACCGAGAGGCCCCGGGCGGCGCTTCTTCGCGCGAGGGCGGAGGCGGCGCCGGCGAAGGAGAACCCGCCCGCCCGACCCACGGCGGGCTCGGACAAGTACGAGTCCGACGAGGAGGCCCCCGAGCGCAAGAAGATGCGCGCGGGCTCGCCCACGTCCCCGGGGACGCCCTCGCTCGCCGGCCTCGGCTCCGGGTCGACGGTGGCGGAGTCGCTCGACTTCGCGCGCGCGCCGAGCGTGAACCACCTGCCCGCGCTGCCGGCGGCGTCGGCGCGCAACCCGATGAGCGACTTCGCCGGGCTCGTGACGCTGCGCACGAGCCTGCCCACGGCGCGCCCCCTGGCGAGCACGTTCGCCGCCGAGGCACCCGAGGTGGTCTCCGCGCTCGCCGCGAACGCCGCGAAGCCCATCGTCGGCGGCGGCCCGCGCTGCATCGACAACTGCGTGCTGGACGTCATCGAGAAGGGGCTGGGCGCGCCGTCCGCCGAGCGCCTCGAGCGCTTCCTCGTCGTGGACCTCGGCGTGGTGACGCGTCGCTGGCACTATTGGCGCTCGGTGCTCCCGCGCGTGCTCCCGCACTACGCGGTGAAGTGCAACATGGACACCGGCATCCTGTCCACGCTCGCCTCGCTGGGCGCCTCCTTCGACTGCGCGTCCCCCACGGAGGTGGACAAGGTGATGTCCTTGGGCGTCAGCCCGGACCGCATCATCTACGCCAACCCGTGCAAGCTCCCGCGCCACCTCGCCGCGGTTTCCGCGTCGGGCGTCGGCATGACCACGTTCGACTCGGCAGGCGAGCTCGCGAAGATCGCCGCGCTCGCGCCGGACATGCGCGTGCTGCTGCGCCTGCGCGCGGACGACCCGGACGCGCGCTGCGTGCTCGGGAACAAGTACGGCGCCGAGCCCGCCGAGGTTGAGCCTCTGCTCCTCGCCGCCAAGGCGCTCGGCGTGAAGGTTGCCGGGTGCGCGTTCCACGTCGGGTCGGGCGCGACGAACCCCCTGGCGTTCCGCGAGGCGCTGGAGTACGCGCGCGTCGCGTTCGACACCGCCGAACGCGTGGGTCTGCCCCCGATGGACGTGCTCGACATCGGTGGCGGGTTCTCCGGCGCGCTCACCTCGAGCCAGGCGTCCAACGACAACGACGTGACGCTCACCGCCGTCGCCGGCGAGGTGAACGAGTCGCTCGAGCGCCTCTTCCCCTCCGCCGCCGGCGTGCGGGTCATCTCGGAGCCGGGGCGCTACTTCTCCGAGGCGTGCGTCACGCTGGCGTGCCAGATCTTCTCCCGCCGGATCCGGTCCGAGTCCGAGGGCTCGCTCGCGCCGGGTGAGGACTCGCACCAGTACTTTGTCACGGACGGGCTGTACGGGATGATGAACTCCATCATGTACGACCACGCGACGATCACGTCGCGCGTGCTGCCGGTGGCGACGAACGCGGCGGCGCTGGCGCAGGGCAACACCGGCGGGCTCATCCCCGTGGGTGTCAACGCCGGCGAGACGTTCGCGCCCGGCGGACTGGAGACGTTCCCGTCCACCGTCTTCGGGCCCACCTGCGACGGCCTTGACAAGATCCACGAGCAGACGGCGCTGCCCGAGCTCGCCGTCGGCGACTGGCTGGTGTTCCCCCACATGGGCGCCTACACCGTCTCCGCCGGGTCCAACTTCAACGGGTTCTCGTGCGCGGACGTCAAGACGTTCTACGTGGGCTCGCCCCAGGACGCGGACCCGGTGAACCTCAACGTCAAGCGTTGAGCGGCATCGAGCAGCGTCGAGCAGCGTCGAGCGCGCGGACGCACCCAGGGTTGCCCGTCGCGTCGAACGACGCGCGCGTTCGCGGGGCGGCGGCGCGAATCGCGAGGACGGCTTTTCGACGACTGAAAAAAAACGAAACGATCCGGGAGGTTCGACGACGTCTTCCCAGTCGCGCCCAGGTCGTCCCGCGAACCGAGAGAGAGCGACGCCTCTGCGTCCTTAGCGCGTAGCGTAGTCCGACCGGTCTCAGAGACCGGCCGCGTAGCCTCAGATTAGCCCGCACGAGACCCGCCTAGCGATCCGGTGCGCCGCCGCTGCACGGCGCGGCTGGCGCCACCGACGCGGATCTCGACGCGGGCGTCGCTCTCCGACCGAAAGGTGAAACTTCAATGCTACAGTAGTACTATTCGAGTGGTATCGTGGCCGTTCATATAAACGCCGCTCCTTGCTCCCTACGCCTCCGCGAGAGGGTTTCGCAGCAATAGCGCCGCGGTCATCTCCGGCTTCGCCCGCGCCGGGAACGTCGCCCCCAACAGCAGACACACGCGCTCGACCGGCCGAATCGTCGTGGGGAGCCTCCGAGGAGGCGCGCCGCACGCGAAGACGTCCTCTTCGTCCGATCGCTCGCCCCGCGGCGACGCTGAGGCGTCAGCCTCCGCGTCGCGGAGCGCCGCGTGCTCTGCCTCGGAGGCGTTGAGGTAGGGACCGCGCGCGCCGCGCGACACCTTCATGGCTCTCTTTCGCGCGTCCCGCGCCGCGTCCGGGTCGGATGCCAAACGCAGGTCCTCCGCCGTGGCGGTCGGCTCGAACGCCAGCGTGACCGCGCCGGCGTCGGCGCCGGGTCCCCGCGTCGCGGCGACGTGCCTGAGCCCCTCGATGGGCACGCGCGCCTCGCACCCGAAGGCGGGGATGAACACGCGCAGGTACTTGCTCCCCGCCGCGCGCACGATCCCGCTCGCCACCGTCGGCGACGCGCGCAGGTACGCGCACAGGTACGCGTGCGATGAGCCGTCCTGCACAGCCTTCGCGGCGAGCTTGCGCTCGTTGCAGTGCGCGGCGTGCGCTCGCAAGGTTTCGCAATCGGGCAGGCCGAACGCGTCCGCCGCCGCCGCCGCCGCGCGCAGGGCGCGCGACGCCGGGGGCGCCGCGCCGCCCCGCTCGCCGAGGATGCCGCCCCGGAACCCCGATGGCGTGAACCCCGCGTCCAGCGCCGCGGCGACTTGCCTGTGCACCAGCACGTCGGGGTACCGCCGAATGGGCGAGGTGAAGTGCGTGTACCTCGGCGCGGCGAGCGCGTAGTGCCCCCAGGTCTCGGGGTCCTGCGCGCCGGTGCTGAAGTAGCGCGCCAGCTGCATGGGCAGCGTCGCCAGCAGCTGCGCGATCTCGTAGCCGTCCCGGTGCGCCTCGCGCAGACGCGAGAGGCTGCGGTGCAACGCGGCGGCGGAGGAGGCGTCCAACTCGAGACCGTTCTCACCGGCGAAGTGCTCCAGCTCGGCGAGTTTGCGCCCGTTGGGGGGGGGGTGGCACCGCAGCATCGCCCTCTCGGGGAACGCCCGAGCGACCAGCCGCGCCGCCGCCGCGTTCGCCAGAAGCATGAACTCCTCCACCAGGTGGTTACTCTCGCGCGTCCGGTACGGGGAGACAGACACGGGCGAGCCCGTGGCGTCGTCCAGGCGGAACACGAGCTTGGCTTGGTCGAGCCTGAGGGCCCCGCCCGCGAACCGCCGCGCGCGCATCGCGCGCGCCGCGAGGTTCAAGTCGCCCACCGCCTCCGCCACCGCGGCGGCGCACCAGAGCGAACCACGTTCGGGGTTTGCGTCGTCAACCTTCACCGGTCCGTTCCCGTGTTTGGACGCCGCGACCGCCTCCTCCAGCGCCTCCATCCCGGACCCGCCGGCGTCGCGCGCGTCGATCACCGCCTGCGCGGTGCCGTAGTCCAGCTTCGCGCACGACCGAATGACGCCCCGCCCGAACCACTCGCCGCGCACTTCGCCGTCCGCGCTCATCTCCCACTCGGCGCTGAACGTCAGGCGCTCGACGCCCGGGTTGAGCGAGCACAGGTCCTCGCACAGCAGCCGAGGGAGCATGGGCATCACCTCGTTCACGAGGTACGTGCTCGTGCCTCTGCGGCGCGCCTCGTCATCCAGCGCCGAGCCCGCCTCGACGAAAAACGAGACGTCCGCGATGTGCACGCCCACGCGCAAGCCGCCGTCCGCCATCCGCTCGCAGTGCAGCGCGTCGTCGAGGTCGCGCGCCGACGCCGGGTCGATCGAAACCACGCGCGTCTTCGTGAAGTCGCGCCGCGCCGCGCGCTCGCGCTCGGGGATGGTCCACCGCCGAGAGGCGCGCCCGGTCGCGGGGTCGCGCGCGACGGGCACCTCGGGAAGGCACCGCAGCGCCTCCGCCGAGAACGCCTGGGCGCCGAGCACGGCGTGCTCCGCGACGAGCGCCGCCGTCGCCGTCGCCAGGTCCTCGGCATCGCCCAGCACCTCGGTCACCACGCACGTCGGGTGCGTCTGCGCGGGAGGCCAGCTGTCCAGACGCGCCACCACCAGACGTTTCCTGAGCGTTTCCATGCCCTTCCCGGACGCCGCTGCCGCGCACACCTCGGGAAGGGCGGTCTCGCGGGCGTCCACGTCCATGAGGGGCAGTTTCGGGTCCGAGGGGAAAAAACGAAGCGCCCCCGCGCTGCCTGCCGACTCGGCGTCCGCGAGGTCGAGGTACCCCGTCACGACATCGCGACGGGGAGATGTCTCGTGCACGGCCACCACGCGACCGACAGGACGGAGCGGGGCGCCGCCCACGCCGCCCGAGCGCGCCGCCTCGGCGAGAAGACGCGTCTCCTCATCCAGACCAGGAGATCCCGAATCGCCGCGCGCGCACTCGCCGGAAGCGTCGGAAGCGTCGTCGACGTCGTCGATGTGGTCGACGTCGTCCTCGTCGTCCTCGTCTTCCAGCGGGTGCACGCTCAAATCGCCCATCCCACGTCTCAACGCGTCGCTTCCGTCGTTCTTTCGATCGGTAGACGCCGCGGTCGTCCGAGAGCTCACGCGTTTCGCGTCCGCGACGTCCCCGGAATCCGCCGCCGCGCGCGCCTCGCGTTTCCTCTGCCTCTGCTTCGCCCGCCCCCCCGCGCACGCGCCGTCGGCGCGCGCGGGCGTGTCGTCCCACCTACTCTCCTCCAGCGGCGGCCAGTACTCCACCGGATCGATCGCGAAGACCACCGCGTCACCGTCCACCGTTCGGTTGCGCGCGTCGAACCCGTCGAACTTGACGTCGTGCGGCACGCCATCCACGGTGACGTACGCCTCGTGCCGCCTCCGCGCGCTGACGCGCATCACGCCGACGCGAAGCGACCCGTCATCCAAGCCGCGGTGCACCTCGGACCGGGGCCAGAACTCCGCGTACCTCCGCGGGGGTTTCCTGGGGTCGGCTCCGCGCCAACCGCCCCCGCCCCGGGATCCGCCCCGGGATCCGCCGGAACCGCCGGTTTGCCGCCGCGGCGTCTTTTCCGAGGACGCGCGCGTCGTGCGTTTCTCACCGACCGACGAAGACGTCGGCGTCGCGGGGGTCGCGGGCGTCGCGGGGGTCGCGTCCGTCGCGGGCGTCGCGGGGGTCGCGCCTTCGGGCTTCAAAGGCTCGAGCTTGCCACTTCGATCCTTCTTGCTCGATCGGTGGCCGGATCTCGACGACGCACCGGAGGTCTCTCCGGTCCCCGCGCGGAGGGTCTTTTCCCCATCGCGAGTGGAGGGCCCTGTGACAGATCTCGTCTCCCCACTCTCCACCGACGGAGAGCCCTCCCCTCCACCCGTCTCGCGCACGGATCTCGCCAGCAACGCCAGCGCGACGTCCCGCGCAGAACCCATCTCCCTCACACCGCGTCCGCGCCGCGCGTCTGCGTCTGACCCGAGCCGTACCGAAAACAGAACCGCGCTGTCGTGGCTTTCGGGGGCGCAAGCTTTCCACGTTTTCGGCGTGCGTGAAAAGTTCACACTTTAGTTGACAACGCGCGGGAGGCTGCAGGGGTCCGGGTCTGCGGCTGGGCCTCGGGCGCGATGTCCTCGCGACTGCTTCGCCATGTCGGCGCGCTGGCGGCGTCGACGTCGCGCGCGTCGTCGTCGCCGACCGCGGCGTTCGCGCGCACCTTCGTCGCGGGGTCCGTCGAAAACCACGCGATCGGCGCGAGAACCGCCCCGAACGTGGCGCGTCGCGCCTTCGCGAGGAGCCTGCGGCACGATTTCGCGTCACCATCGACCGGAGGGCCGCGCCACGGTCCACGCGTCGAACCGTTCGCGCGGACGCGCCTCGATCGACGCGCGCTGTGCGCCTCCCCCGCGGCCGCCGCCGCGGCGAAGGCTCCCGGCGTTGGCGATCCCACGAGCGGCGACGTCGGGAAACCGAACGAAAAAGTCCACGTCTCCCCCGGCGCGGCGGCGGGCGCTAAGACGGCGATGGCGGTGAGCGAGAGCGAGTTCGACCTGCGCATGCTGAAGTCTCTGGTACCGTACATCTGGCCGAAGGATAAGCCTGACCACCGCAGGCGCGTCGTGGGCGCGTTGTCGCTGCTCATCGCCAGCAAGCTGCTCAACGTCGGCACCCCGTTCCTGTTCAAGCACGCGGTGGACGCGCTGGCGGTTTCGGCGGCGGGCGTCGCCACCGGCCCCGCCGCGCTGGCGGCGGCGGGCGCGCCCGCGCTGGTGGCGTTCACGCCCGCGGCGATGCTCGCCGGCTACGGCGTGAGTCGTGCGGGCGCCTCCTTCTGCAACGAGCTGCGCAACGCGACGTTCGCCAAGGTGGCGCAGGGCTCCATCCGCGGCGTCGCGCTGCGGTGCTTCGAGCACCTGCACCAGCTCGATTTGAACTTCCACCTGCAGCGGCAGACGGGCGCGGTGACGCGCACCATCGAGCGGGGCACGCGGGGCATCCAGTTCATCCTCAACTCCATGGTGTTCAACGTCGCGCCCACGGCGTTCGAAATCGCGCTCGTCTCGTACATGCTCGGCACGCGGCTCGGCTGGGAGTTCTCGGCGCTCACCGCGGGCACCGTCGGCGCGTACGGCGCGTTCACGCTCGCCGTCACGCAGTGGCGCACGCGGTTCCGCAAAGACATGAACCGGCTGGAGAACCAGGCGGGCAACCGCAGCGTGGACAGCCTGCTGAACTACGAGACGGTGAAGTACTTCAACAACGAAAAGCTGGAGAGCGCGCGGTTCGACGAGTGCCTCGAGGGGTACGAGCGAGCCGCGCTCAAGACGCAGTCCAGCCTCAGCGCGCTCAACTTTGGCCAAAACGCCATCTTCTCGGCGTCCATCTCGGCGGCGATGCTGCTGTGCGCGGGCGGCGTCGCGCGCGGCGAGCTCACCGTTGGCGACCTGGTCATGGTCAACGGGCTGCTCTTCCAGATCTCCGTGCCCCTGAACTTCCTCGGCACGGTGTACCGCGAGACGCGCCAGTCGCTCATCGATATGACCGCCATGTTCAACCTGCTCGAGGAGAAGCCGAGCGTCGTGGACGCGCCGGGCGCGCCCGCGCTGCGCGCGCCCGCCGACGGGAAGCTGGACGTCGAGTTTAAGGACGTCACCTTCGGGTACGGCGGCGGCTCGGAGAACGGGCGCGCCGACATCCTGCAGGGCCTTTCCTTCAAGGTCCCCGCCGGGAAGTCGCTGGCGCTCGTGGGCAGCAGCGGCACGGGCAAGTCCACCGTGCTGCGCCTTCTGTACCGCCTGTACGACGCGCAGAAGGGGCGGGTGCTCGTCGGCGGGCAGGACGCGCGTTTGGTGCAGACGCGCTCGCTGCGGCGGCACATCGGCGTGGTCCCGCAGGACACCGTGCTGTTCAACGACTCCATCTACTACAACATCGCGTACGGGCGCGAGGACATGGACGCGAGCGAGGCGGAGGTGCACGAAGCCGCGCGGCGCGCCGCCATCCACGACCCGGTGCGCGCGATGCGGGACGGCTACGACACCGTGGTGGGCGAGCGCGGGCTCAAGCTGAGCGGCGGCGAGAAGCAGCGCGTGGCGTTGGCGCGCGCGTTCCTGAAGGACGCGGGCGTGGTGCTGATGGACGAGGCCACGAGCGCGCTGGACACGCAGACGGAGGTGGAGATCATGGAAACCCTGAACACGCTCATGAAGGGGCGCACCACCATCCTCATCGCGCACCGGCTGTCGACGGCGATGCGCTGCGACGAGATCGCCGTCCTGGAAAACGGGCGTGTCGCCGAGCGCGGCTCGCACCGCGCGCTGCTTGACTCGGGGGGGAGGTACGCCGAGATGTGGCACGCGCAGGCGAACACGGGGCGAGGCGCGAAGGTCGCGGAGGACGAATTGGGGGAAGGGGACACGCTGAACGCGTCCTCCTGATGTGATATGTAAGAGGCATCACATCAGGTGTGAGATCATAGGCTATGATCTCGTCGCGTGTGTTACTGTATTGATAACGCGCAAGCAAAAATCGAAAACAGAACAAAGTGTTTCTCTATGTACTTTTCGAGAAAGAAAGCGCGGACGAAAAGTCTCTGCGTTGTCGCGACGTCCGACGTTTCTCGTCCTCACGCCGAGGACGTCCCCGCGAAGGGCCCGGGCATGGATGTCGCGGACGAGGCGGACGAGGTGGCGTCCGTGATATCGAGCCGCTCGACTCCCGGGAAACACAGGTCGTCGAGGCGGGGCTTGGCGCCCGGCGCGTCGTCTCTGATTTCCTCGGGCACGGGAAGCAGAGGCGCGCCGGAAACGGCGAGCGTCGTCTCCGCCAGCATCGAAGTGACGACGTACGGGTCGCAGTTCGCGGACGGCCTGCGGTCCTCCATGTATCCGCACCCGTCCCTGTACGTCTCGTTGCCGACTCGGATGGAAGCGCCTCGGTCCGCGACGCCCCAGGTGAACTCGCGGATGTAAGCCGTCTCGTGCAAACCGGTGAGACGCTTCTCGTTGCCCTCGCCGTAGGCGGCGATGTGCTCGTCGTGGCGGTCCTTCAGCCGGCCAATCGCGCGCTCGATTTCCTTCATGCCGCCGAGCTCGGCGTGCCGCATGCTCCGCGTGGAGAAGTTGGTGTGCGCGCCCGCGCCGTTCCAGTCGCCCTCCACGGGCTTGGGATCGAGCGTCACCACGACCGTGCCCGTCAGCTCGCACACGCGCTGTAAGATGTACCGCGCCACCCACAGGTGATCGCCCGCGTCGATGCCGACGCACGGACCCACCTGGAACTCCCACTGCCCGGGCATCACCTCGGCGTTCAGCCCGCCGACGTTCAAGCCCGCGTAGTGGCACGCGCGGTAGTGTGACTCCGCGATGTGGCGGCCGAACATCTTGTCGGCGCCGACGCCGCAGTAGTAGGGACCCTGCGGCGAAGGGTATCCGCCCGCGGGCCAGCCCACCGGCCACTTGGTTTTGGCGTCGAGCAGGGTGTACTCCTGCTCTATGCCGAACCAGCACTCCTCCGCGGCGACGAGCGGGTCGGAAAAGACGCGCTCCGCGCGCGCGCGCGTGTTGGTGGGGATGGGGTCGCCCGCGGGCGTGTAAGTGTCGCACATCACCAGGAGGTTGCGGCACCCGTCCAAGATGGGAGGCGCGTTGTCCGACGTATCGGGCACCAGGGCGGAGGAAATCGCCGCCTTCGCGGACTCCAGCGCCGCCTGCGCGGGTCCGCGAGGCTGTTGCGTTTCGACAGAGTATGCAGGCGGCTTGCCGGTCATCGCGGGCGTCGTCCTATTTCCCGCGGTCTCGTCGCCGATCAATCGGTCGCGCGGCGTGGCTCGAAACGGGTCTCGGAAAACCGCTCGAGGGACCAAAACCACCTCGGAATCGATGCCGGGCGCTTGGTTCGTCGAGGACCCGTCGTAGTTCCACTTCGGGAGGTCCTCCAGCCCGCGAATCGGGCCTTCCAGGGTCTTGGTCTTGCTGCGAAGGTCGCCTCCGCACCCGCCGAGCCACAGGTACCTGGGAGGGAGAGATCGCGGTCGTCGAGGTCGCGGTCGTCCAGGAGAGGTCAGAGGTCAGGGACGTCACTGCGGAGGTCGGAGGAGACGAGAAAACGAAAGCGGGCCTCGACGCACTCGACGGTGTACTTGTCCTTGAACGAGGGTAAGTCGCGCAGGCCCAGGAGCGCGTCGTGGTGGCTTCCTCCACCGACATCGGTGGCGTACGAGGCGGCCATGTCGTGCGGAACGCGCAGAGATGTGAGCGGGTGCGCTCGGAAGCTCCGAAAGGTCGCGCGAAGGGTCGCGTTCGGTTCGTCCAAGGAGAAGCAAAGTTGTCTCGGGGGAGTTTTCCCGAAAACTGCAGAGCGCGCCACCGCGCGCGCACATTTTTCCGGTGCTGAGCACTGCTGACGAGGTTCTTCCCGATGGGAGGGGTCGCCGCGGCGGGCGACGAGGCCGATGCGGACGACTCGGCGGCGCTCCGCGCGAAGCTGGAAGATGCCGAGCGCCGCCTGAACTCCACCGCGCTCGAGCTTCGAGCGGCGCTCGCGAAAATCCACCACGGCCGCGCGAACTCATCCTCCCCACCGGGGTCGCCCGCGAGAGTCGGGCGTTCCTGCCCGTGCGGCCACGAAGGCACGACGTGCGCGCAGCACGCCGGCGCGTCCTTCTGGCGCTCGTTCGTGCTGGCGTACATGGTCCGCGCCGGCGTCGCGGTGTTCTCCCGCGGCGTGGGCCTGCTGCGCAGCGACTCCCCCCGAGACGCCGCGCGCTTCGAGAAGTTGCTGGGCGAGAAGCACGTGCATTACCGCGAGGAGGCGGTGCGCCTCGGCGTGTTTCTCGGCGCGTTCTCGGGGGGGTACCACCTGGTGCGGTGTCAGCTGTGCAACCGGCTGGGCGTCACCCCGCAGCGCGCCGCGCTCACCGCGGGCACGGCCGCGGGGCTCAGCGCGGTGTTTCTGAAACGACCCAAGCGACGCGCCTTCGCCGGCTACCTCGCCGCGCGGCTGGCGCAGTCCGCGCTGCACAGCGCGCGGGCGGCGCGCGAGGCGCGCCGGGTCGAGCGGGAAGACTCGCAGACTCGCACGATCGCGAGGTTGGCGGAGTCGACCGGCGGCGTCGCGAGCGAAGGAGACGCGCCTTCGGAGACGTCGGCTGACGGACACGCGAAGTCGCTTCGCGGCGCCTTGGAAAGCTTCGTCGGCGCGCACGGCGACGTGCTCATGTTCGCGCTCTCCTCCGCACAGGTGATGTACGCGTACGTGATGCGGCCGGAAACGCTCGACCCGGGGTTCTGGAACTTCATCGTGCGCGCGGGGCCCATCGACAAGGAAACGCTGGGCGCCGTGCGGGCGCAGTGCAACGGCAGTCCCGTCGACTTGCGCCACCTGGCGCAGTACGCGGTCCCGGGGAAGGACCCCAAGGGGTGGACGACCGGCGAGCGCTTGCCGTGCGTCCCCTGCGTGATCATGCACCGGGACACGGGGTGCGCGATGTGCGCCTCGCACGCGGTGGCGGCGAGCGCGGACACGTTCCGCAAGTGCTTCCCCTTCTACCTGAGCATACACCTGGTGCCCTTCTGCGTGCTGAACGCGGCGAAGGCGCTGCGGAACCCGGTGGGGACGGTGACGACGGCGACGGGCGCGACGATTCGGTCGACGACGTTCATAAGCGCCTTTGTGGGGAGCTACATGGCGTCCATCTGCGGGCTCCGCTGGTTGCGAGGCGGGAAGGAACACAGGGCGGCGTATTACGCCGCGGGAATCGTCGCCGGCTCGATGCTCTTCATCGAGAAGAAGTCGCGAAGAGGCGAGTTGGCGCTGTATCTCCTCCCGCGCGCCGCCGACTCGCTCGTCGCGACGATGGCGGTCAAGCGGCTGGTGCCCAACGTGCCGCACGCCGACTTGCTTCTCTTCGCGCTCGTCTCCGGCGGGCTCATGCACTACTTCGAGAACGAGCCGGAGACGCTCGCGGGGTTCCTGCGCAGCGGCATCGCCAGGTTCACCAGGCGCCCGAACGCGCCGCCGCCGCGGAGCGCGTCGGAGTCTGTGTTTCAGGCGGTCGCGGAGGAAACGCCCGAGGAGGACGGAGGCGCGGACGACGCGTGGCCGAGGGGGGATGCGCGCGCCGCGCGCGGACGAAGAGCGAAGACGTGAAGAAGAGGCGGCCAGAAGACGAAGAAAAAGAGATAGACTAGTCTATGTATTCCACTACCTCAGGTGTTCATACGAATACCCCCGACGTCTATTCAGACGTCTTCTTCCCTACACCTCTCCCGGCATCAACCCCGCGTCGGTGATGGCCACCGCCATCGTGGGCTTGCTCCAGCTCTCCCGCGCCTTCGCGGCGCGGTCGTCCCCCACCCACTCCGCGAGTTGGTTCCACGCCACGCTGTTTCCGCTGGGCGCAAACGTTGGCGTCGCCGCGATCTTCGTCACAACCTCCAGCCCCCTCGTGACGCGGCCGAACACCACGTTTTGCCCGTCCAGGCTCGGCACCGGCGCGGGGCCCGTGGTGATCAGGAACTCCGTCTGCGCCGAGTTTCGGCTCAAGCTCGCGCCCTCGCCGTCACCGGTCGCCGCGGCGAGCGCGAGCGAAACCGTGCCCGGCCGCAGGTGCTTCTGCTCGAACGACGCCGACGCCAGCAGCTCCGGGTTGGGCGGGAACCGGGGCGCCTGGACCTGGCCCATGCGCGCGCTGCCCGCCTGGCCCGCCAGCACATACCGACCCGGCTTCACGCGGTGGAACACTGTGCCTTTGTACCCGCGGCCGGGGGGCGCCTCGACCAGCTCCAGGAAGTGCGACACCACGTTCGGCACGAGGTCGCCGTACAGACCGATCTCGACGCGACCCAGAGACGTGGGCTCCGCGCACAGACCGCCACCCCCGCCCAGCGCTCGGTCCGCGCGGACGATCGACGGACACGTGCCGACATCCAAGAACACGCGATGGGTGATCCGGGGGGGATCCGCGGCCTCGGCGGCGCCGGGCGAAGCCGAGGTCGACGCGAGAAGCGCGGCGCCCGCGACGAGGGAGGCGCGTCTGCCCAGCACGCGCGTCTCGTCGACGTCGTCGGCGTCGGTGTCTCGCGCCTGGACGCGCGTCTCGCGTCGCGGGGCGCATCGGGCGTGGCGCGCGACGGACGGGCATCCGGCGACGCCACGACGCGGCAGCGGACGCGCCGCGGTCGAAGGCAGGGGACGTGCGACACCCGCCACGCTCGCCATGTCGGATCTGGTTGGCATGTCGGCACTTCGACGTTATCGAGCCTCCGAACGATTACGGGAAATTGTGACTGCATCATTGATCAGTGGGAAAAACCAGTCTGAAAATTATGAAGTATGACTACATATTGCTTTGTGTTGGTTGTTCTCATTATTCGCGGGACGCGTCCCCGACCCCGCACAAACCAGAGACGCGGCCTGTCGAGCGCGACGGCCGATATTTGTGTGCGCGTGGTTGAACGTGCGCAGGAGACGTATCGCACTCGTCGGACGAGGCGTACGAGGCGACGCTTGCGTGTGACGCGCGCGTGCTAGGACGAGCGAGAGCGAAAGGTTCGCGGGAAAAAGAGCACGCCGCGGGCGCGGCGCCAAAATCCCGGCGACGACACCGCCGGAAGCGACGATGACCAAGTCCTTTCGAGGCGAGGGCGACCTGATGGTCGACGCCCTCGTGGCGGCGTCGAAGGAGGCGTTCAACCAGGGCGGCGGCCAGCCCATGCCTGGGTACGGCCGCGACTTGGTGCCGTTCTTCGACGGAGGCGACGTCGCACCGCTCTCGAATCCCGCGGGCGGGGGTCGCGTCAATGGCGCGGTGCAGCCTCCGCCCCCCCAAGCACCGGACACCGCGGGCGCGGACATCCTGGCCATGCTGAACGGCCAGGCGCCCGCCCCGCCCACGCCGGCCGCCCCTCCCGCGCCTGCGCCCGCGAAGGCGAAGAAGGCGAAGAAGGCGCCCGCGAAGGCCAACCCCCCGCCCCCCAAGATCTCGCTGCCGAACGGGTTCACGTACGAGGTGCAGCAGCCGGATCCGGCGCTCGTCAAGACGGCGAAAAAAAATGCGCGGGGAAAGGGCGCCCCGGAGAAGACCGCGGGGCCTCCGCCCCCCACCGCCGCGCAGAGGTGGGCGGGACCCAGCTTCCAGAGCTCACCCGCGCCGGACGCGCTCCCCGTGCCCGCGTTCATGAAGAGCGGCACCGCGCCGGGACCCCCCGCGGGCGCCAAACATCCAGAGGCGCCCGCGGACGGCGGCGCCGACATCATGGCCATGCTCGGCCGAGCCTCTTCCTCGGCGCAAGAAGGCCCCAAGGAGGCGTCCGCGCCTGACCTCATGGCCATGCTCAACATCACCCCGGAGGAGCAACAGCCCGCGAGGCAAGCGCCGCGAGAAGCAGCCGCAGCGCAACCCCAGACTTCCGTCGTGCACAAGGCGGCGTCCGCGCCGGCGCTCGCGCCCGCGAACAAGTCGTCGTCGCGCGCGTCGCTGCTGACGCCCGACATGCTCGCCGCAATGACAAACGCTCCGCCGCCGCCTTCCGCGGCGGCGGCGGCGCGCGACCGCAGCAGCAAGCTGCTCTCCATGCAGGCGCCCGCACCCGCGGCGCCCCTCGCGCACGCCGGCGGAAGCGCCGAGTTCCAGCAGCTCATGCGCAAGCTCGAGCAGAGCTCGTCGGCGTGAGCGGCGGATCGCTCCGATGCTGTCCCGCCGCGACGATGCCTTTTTGAGTCGTTCGGGAGCGCTCGACGAGCGCTCCCGCGACGACGTGTACAACAGCACACCCACATTTCGGACGCGTCTCGGCTTCGAAGCGGCGAGTGCGCGTGGACGCACCACGAACCGTGCGTTCCGCACGAACCGCGGATGGGACGAGACGACACGACAACCGCGCCGCGCGACGCGCCCCGCGACGCCGCGAACCACTTTTATTCGGTTCGTCGCGGAGGCGCGCGTTCGCGATGCGCGAACGGGGAGCGGCGCATCGCCCTCTCGTTCAGCCGCTCGGATAACTTTTTTAACCTTCCGAGCGGCACACCTTCAAGATGCCTTCGCGACGCACCAGCATCGCGAGGGACCCCTTAAGACACAACAACACAGACTCCGATAAAAAGACATCGGAGTCTCGACCGCCGCCGGCGCGTCGAGGTTGAAGGCGCGGGTCCTACCCGAACCTTTTCCCGGCGGCGCCCGCGACGTTTCGCGCGCGCGCGCACGACGAAAGGAAGACACGAAGAGCTCGCTCGCGGTTCGCGACGCGCGCGCGGTCTCTCGTGAGACCACGCGCGCGGTCTCGAAACCGGCGAACCGGCGAAGAAAGACACACACGAGAGAGACTTGAGAATGCGACGCGCGCGGAGGAGGAGAGCGCTTCAAGTTGTGACGACGCGAGTTATGAGGCGTCTTTTTTCTTCAGCTTTCCGCGTTCAAAACCCGCGCCGCTCGGTCGCGCTTTGGACTCACCCGTACCCCGCCTCGATGAGCCGGTCCACCCTCCTCCCGATCGACGCCTCCAGCTCTTTCCTCTGCAGCACGTCGCTGGCAGCCTGCCGCAGCGCGCGCACCGCGCGCGCGCCCTCATCGTCGCGCGCGGCGGCGTCCCGGTGCTCCTCGGACGCGCCTGGAAGACTCGCCGCCAGCCGCGCCGCCGGGTCCGCCGGGTCGATTTTCTCGGCGCGCATCGCGACCCGGCACGCCGCGTACGTCGCCTCGTGCTCGTAGTCGATGCGCACGCGCACGGTCCCCCGCGTGTCGTCGTGCCACGTCCAGTCCGGCCGGTCCTTCGCCGTCCACGCGTCGCGGGGCGCGCGCTCGCCGCGGAAGAAGTCGCGGCGCACCGGGCCCACCAGCGCGGCGCGCGACTGCACGAGCGTGACGTGCGCGCGGTCGGGCGGCGACCGCACGTGGTGCACCATCCCTTCAGACTTGTACGCGTTGAGCACGACGGCGTGCTTCGCGGCGAACGCCTCGTACGCCTTGCGGTCCTCGTCCTCGGGGTCGTCCGGCCCGCCCGCGACGCCCACTTCGGGCCCTGGCTCGACGTCGAAGAAGAGCGCGAAGTCCACCGGCGCGACGCGCGTCTCGAACTCGCGCGCCTGGTCCAGATTGGCGGGGAACCAGTCCACGATGAACGCCGTCTCGGGGCCGTGCGCCAGCACAGCCTCGCGCAGCAGGCGCAACGTGAGGTCCGTGCTGAACGCCCACTCGTTCCTCCGCAACACCGCGTCCCACCGCTCGAACACCGCGACGCCCCGCGTCTCGCGCGCGACGTGCGCGCGAGTCAACGCCGAGGCGGAGAGGTGCACCAGCCCGTAATCGAACGCCAGGCGCGCGCAGTGTCGCTCGACGTCGTCGCGGTCCGCGCCGAGCGCGAGAATCACGCGCGCGGCGACGCGCGGGCGCGGGCGTGTCTTCGCGAGAGGCGCGGGCTCGCCCCTCGCGCGCCGCTCCGTCTCCGCGCGCAGGAGCTCGTCTTGGATGGCGAGGTACGTGTCGAAGTGTTCGTCGTGCGCGTCCAGCGTGGCGGTCGCGCGGAGGGACGCGAACGCATCGATGAACGCCTCCTCGCGAGCGACATCGTGGGTCACGAAGAGCTCCGAACCGACCGTGCTCCTGCCGAAGCGCGTCATCGCCAGACGCGGCGCCCGCCGTCGCACCCCTCTACTGATTAGACCGATCCCAATTCCGTCTCGAAAAAGCCGAGTCGTGGTACGTGGTATCGAAGAGCAAACCTGTCTTCGGTACCAAAGAGACGGATAAGTTCCTCCTTTGTCTTCGATTTCCTCCGCCCGCGCGACACTCTGGTCCACGCAACCGCACGCGGTACGTCGACAGTAATCATGGCTAACGTCCTTGCCATGTTCGGCAACATGTTCGCCTTCAAGGGTTCCTTCCAGGCGGAGGTGCGTACGCGTCCCCGGGGCCGGAATCCCCCGCCGTCGCGTTCTCCGGCAGGTCCTCCGCGCCTTCAGCGCGAACGCACAAGATGAAAGCGTGTCGGATGACGTAGTCGCGACGCTCTCGAGCCCGCCGCGCCAGCGACCGGCCGAGAGCGGCGACGGGGCCTAAATCACCTCGTGCGCATCTGTATCGAGCCAACCCTTCCGGTCCCTGACCTCTTCTCCCGTCTACCCCCCGTACGCTCCAGGTCACCGTCGGCGAGAACGAGAACGGCGAGTCGGCCATTCGTCGCTTCCGCAGGGCCGTGATGTCTTCCGGTCACATCAACGAGGTACGTCTCCTGGACGCGCGGCCGACACGGCGAGACCCAATCGGTCACGAAACCACGCGCGTCGGATGCGGCGCAATCACGAGAAGGGTTCGCGCGCCTGGCTCAATCCCGGGGCCGCGCGCGTCTCCGCGGGGGTCCGCTCGCCGGACACCCACACGCGTCTCCACGGCCTTAACCCTAAAAACCTGAACTGGCGAGAGTCCAGAGCCAAGTGTCGCGCCGAGTGGAGGCTCGTTTTTCTCCCTGAAGCGATTTGAGCTCGTTTTTCCCAAAGCGAGACGACCGCTCCTCCCGCCGCTGACCTTTCCGCCCTCCTTTCTTGTCACTGTCGCTCCAGACCCGCCGCCGCCGCTACTTCGAGAACCCCCAGGACATCAAGAAGCGCAAGCAGTCCACTCCCCGAAAGAAGAAGGGCGCCAAGCCCAGGACCGCGGCGCAGGCGCTCGCGGAGAAGGAACAGGCGGCGCTCAACCCCGGCGGCCGCCGCGGCGGCGGCGGTTTCCGCGGCCGCAATTAAGCGAAGGCACGAAGAAGCACGCTTCGTGCGCTTTTGCGGGGGGTCGGGTATGCGTTAGCTCTCGCCCGGAACGCGGTGTCGAATACTCCGCCGCGGGAAGGGGGTTACTCTGTAAACAGTGATAGACTGCCATTCTTTTTCACTAGCTACAGCTAAAGTGTCGTCGCTATGTGCCGAAGCTAGTTTTGGTGCTCCGCGCCCCACGATATCCGCCGGCGCGCCTTGCTTCGCCTGCCGCATACCGCGGCGACCACCGAGCGACACAGCTCGTCCCACCGCCTCGCAGTCGCCGCGAGAGGCGACGCGCGTCTCCCGCGTCCTCGGTTCGCGAACCCGGAGGAACCTCCGCGACGGTCAAACAAGTCGAAGCACCCCAGAACGCTGCTTTTTTCCCGCTCGCACGCCCTCCCCAACAGGATCGCGTCGTACCGCGTTTTCCCCGGGACAGGGATCTGCGCGGGGTCCAGGGTGTAGAAGTCGACATGCTTACCAACAACCTCGAACCCCAGCGACTCATACATGCGGAGCGCTCCGACGTCGTGCGAGATGACGTGCAGGTACGCCACCGCGCACCCGCGCTCTTTCGCCGCGCGAGACAGCGTGCGCTCGAGCAGCGCCTTGGCGATGCCTCTGCGCCTGTACTCGGCGTCCACGCCGACCGTCAGCACGTACACGTACGGCGTGTACTCGCCCGCGCCAGGGGTGGTAAAGACCGGTCTGCCGAACGAAGTGGTCCCGGGCTCGGACCCGCGCGGGTACCGCGCGCAAACGCGCCGCCATGTTTTCCGGAGAAACGTCTTGAGCGCGCCGGCGACGAAGCGCGCGTCGCGCCGGAGGAACCTCCGCACGGGCTTGTCCTCGTCCTCGATTCGGGCCTGCACGCGCGCGGTAACCACAGCGACCATGCGTTCGGGCGTGGTCGCCGCGCCGTAACCGCCGCTCTCGGTCGGCTCGAACGCGCCCAGCGTCACGACGTTCTCCGTCTCGGAAACCGCCGCGTCGTAGAAGCGCCTCTCGTACTCGATGGGAAACAGACGCCGGTGGAGTCGGACGCACTCGTCCATGTCCGCGGCGCGCAAACGTCTGGGCCGCAGGCCACGCAGAGCGCCGCACGTGCCGATGCCGTCGTCGAAGTGCCCGGACGCCGAGACCGCGGGAGGTGGGACCATCCCGTCCACGTCGAGCACCGTGTGCTCGTCTGCGAACGTGTTTGGTGGTGCCGTGCGCATCGCTCGTGATGCCGGTGGGCCACGTCTGCTGCCTTCGCCGAACCCCTATGTCTCTCTCGTCCCACCCGTGACGCACGAAGAGTCACCGCGCAGATCCCGTCGTCCACGCCGTCGCCGCCCGGACGCACGCGCGCACCCGGCGCGACGACCACTGTGAGCCTCGGACAAGTCGATTTCGACTTGTTCACTTGTTGTGATATTTTCAAGTTGTCGTCTCAACACTGTCACAAGGCGTCTCCTCCCCTGCCCGGGCCATTCCTGGGAAGCGCGCGCGACGACACAGCATGCGTTTCCGCACTGCGGCTTGTCTCGCGGCTCTCTTCGCGCTCATCGCGTGCCTCCCATTTGGAGCGCACGCGCAGGAGCTTCTCGATGAGCGCGTGGTGCTTCAGACGACGAAAGGAAACATCGAGCTCGCGTTCTACAAGGACATCGCGCCCGTGACTTCTCGACACATCATCGAGCTGTTCAGGCGAGGCGCGTACGACACGAACCACTTCTTTCGAGTGGACAAAGGCTTTGTCGCGCAGGTCGCCGACGTGGTGGGCGGCCGACGCGCGCCTCTGGACGCGTTCCAGGAGGAAATCGCGCGCGATACAGTCCCCGGGGAGTTCCAGTCGAGAGTCGTCCACAGGCGCGGTACGCTTTCGATGGGGCGATACGACGACCCCGACTCTGGCACGAGCTCGTTCAGCATCCTACTCGGGAACGCGCCGCACCTTGACAACAAGTACACCGTCTTCGGGGAGATTGTCGCCGGGGACGAGACGCTGCGAGATATGGAGGATGCCGAGACAAGGCGTGAAGGCATCTTCGTAATACCGCGCGACAGAATCGAAATCATCTCGACGTATTTGAAGCGCGCCGGCACCGCGAAGGACGCGGACTGCGTCAAGGCGCTTGAGGACGCGACGCACAGGGCAGACGGGCTGGCGATGGAGCTGGCGGAGATTCGGCAGAGGAGGTTGCCGGGGCGTTAGGCAGGAGAGAAAAAAGTTCGCTGTACTTTCAACTAGCAAAAGCAGTCGGCACCGACGAAGAAAGACCAGTCGAGTCGTCGGCCCGCGTGACAGTTCAACCGAGGAAACTCCCTCCGTGCGTACTGCGACCCGTCACACGTTCAAGCCCAGGCGGCGGTGGGTGTCCAGTGACCTTTCGTCTCTCCAGTCGAGATGCGGGCCCCGCCCGGGACGGTGATGCTCGTCCCTGAGGCGGGGTTCTGCTTCAAGGGCCAACGCGCGCGTTGGATCGAGGTGCGTGGACCGCGATCGCCGTTTTCGTCTCCGTCTTCGTCGCGCCTCCTCTCCCCGTCCCGTGCTGCCTCGCCCCCCCCTGACCGTCGCCGACCTCGGCCGCGTCCCCCGTCGACGTCGACCACTTCACAGGCGGGCGGTAAAGTGTTCGTGAACGTGTGCAGCCACCCCCGCATCGATCCCGTGTGCGGCGCCAACCTCGTGCCCGTGTCCGAGGAGCATCTGGACACCTGGGGGCTCGGCAACGCGCGTGTGCCCGTGCTGGTGGGGCCCACGCGGACGATGCTGGACTCGGACGGCCACGATGCGACCGCCGTGGACGTGCTGTTCCACCCCGGCGTCGTGCGCCGGGCGCTGACCGGCGGCAAGTCCGTGACGAAGGAGCACTTCCGAGACTACCTCATGGACATCGCGGCGAAGAACGTCGCCGAGGACCACGGCGTCGTCTTGGCGCCCGGGCGGAACGTCGTGATGGAGGTGGCGCGGTACAAAGGACCCGACGGCGAGAACAAGGACAACACGCACGCGTTTCCCGTGTTCGCGGACGAGAAGGACGACGCGGCGAGCGCCGAGAAGGACGAGGCGACGGCGCGGCGCGCGGAAGGCGCCGTTGCGTCCGCTTCCGCGCGCGACGCCGAGCCCCCCGCGCGGCCCGCGGCGCGGCGCACCAAGAAACCCATCAAGAAAGGGTTCCTGTCGTCTATTTCGGGGCTCGGAGCGGAGTTGTATCCCGAGGGCTCCGCGGAGGGCATACCCAAGCCCGGCGAGCAGTACGACCCGCTGGGGCACATCCCGGAGAACGTCCGGAAAAACTGCCACGTGATCGACTCGGGGGCGCTCCGCGGCGAGGACTTTGAGCGCGTCACGCGGCAGTACGCGGAGACCGGGCGGCTCGACACGTCCGCGCCCGGCGTGTACGCGAAAGGCTCGGAACCGGGGGCGAAGCGGGAGGTGGGCATCGGCCACCCGAAGGAGAAGGCGGCGAGCGAGACGTCGTCGAGACAGACGCGTTCGGATGCGGCAAATCCTCCAGAGCCGGAACCTGAAAAAACAGTCGTGACGCCGAAGGAGGCGTCGAAGCGCGTCCCGCAGTATGCGCTGTCGACCGCCTCCGATTCAGCCATTGAGATCGTGGTGCAGTTGCCCGAGCTTCGGGGGGGTATTGCGTCTGTGGATCTGGACGCGAGCGAGACGGCGCTTTCGCTGATTTCGCCGGAGTACGCGCTCGCGGTGACGCTCCCGAAACGCGCAGACCCGGAGGGAACGACGGCTAAGTTCAGCTCGAAGCGGAAAACGCTCACGATTGTTTTGCCGACGAAGGTCCGATAGCGCTTGGAAGCTTTGTAACAAACGCGCAGCACGGGCTATACATAAACACGAGGTGGCAGTCTAAGTGCCAACACATATATGCGCACTCTATTTCCACACCCCCGTCAAGATGGCGCGCACGCCAAACCCCGCCGCACAGCACCCCGCCTGCAACGTGAGCATCGCCAGGCACAGCGTCCGCTCGGTTTGCGGGCCGAGCACTTGCAGGAACAAATTCACCAGGTTCATGTTGACGCGCGTCTCCCCCTCCTCCCGGGTGACGAAGCTCGGGTGCAGCAGGCCCGTGTCGATGTCCAGGCGCGGCAGCCTGTGCCTCGGGCACGGCACGAGCTTGAACAGCTGCGGCGCGCTGTACAGGAAGTTGGCAATCTGCGGCAGGAAGAACAGCACGAGCGTCTCTGAGAAGTGTCCCAAGATGCCCGCGACGCCCAGCGTCATGCCGGCGAAGTACGTGTACGTGTCGCCCACAAAAACCTTCGAAGGGTACCAGTTGTGCGCCAGCAGGCCCAGCGTGCACGCCAGAAACGGCGCGGTGATGCACAGCGAGAAGATGTGCGCGTCGTGCATGCTCGCGCCCACCGCGTCGCCCTGTGTCAGCGCCGCCGCCTCCGCCGCCGCGCTCTGCGCGAAGGCGCTGTCGCCGCCGAGCGCGGCGCGCAACGCGAGCGCTCGCTTCATTGCCTCTGCCGGGGTCATCGCCGCTGCGAGTGTCTGGCCCACCTCGGGCGCGCGCTCGCCCGTCGCCGCGATCGTGCAGACGTTCAGGAGTACCATCGCCGCCGCGATCACCGCGCTCTGGCCCGCCTCGAGCCCGTTGATCCCCGCGTGGATGTTGATGGAGTTGGTGCAGAAAATCGTGAGCATGAACATGTACACATAATACAGCGGGCCGAGGTCGAGCAGGCCGAGGTCGCCGGCGCCCGCCCCGAGCACGAGCTCCAGCGCCCTGCGCAGCGGCCTGGGGACCAAGATGGTAGTCGAGCCGGCGTAGGACAGAAGCAGGGGCATCGCCGAGAACGCGGGCAGGATCATCTTCGCGCGCCACGGCAGTTCCAGGACGTCGTCCACGAACCCCAGGAACACGGCGAACCCGATCGTCGCCAGCGCGCTGTTGTGCTCCACCGCCCACTCCTTGGCGCCCTCGCCCCCGAGCCACATGTGCGCCACCTGGAGCACGCTCAGGGACGCCAGGAACACCGCGGCCGGCGCGAGACCCGCAGCCTCGGGGACGCGCACGTCGCCCGCGGGCGTGCCCTTCTTGTTGATGTCGTACCCGAACATGCCGCGCTGCAGCGTCAGACGCTGCACCGTGCCCGTCAGCCGCCGCGTCGCGTAGTAGCACACGAAGCACGTCGCGCCCGCCAGCAGCACGAGCACGCGCAGGCCCGACTTGCGCAGCGCGCTGACGTACGCGAAACAGACCGGGATCACGCACAGGCACGCGAAGACGGTCATGTCCAGCGTGCGGCGCGCGTCCGTGCCCATATCGGGGACGCGCGAGGCGATTTCGTTCAGGAGGCGCGTCGCGAACGCCCTGGCGCGCGCCTCAACGCGCCGCGCCGCGCGCGCCGCCGCCGCCG
>MDSV01217465.1_pt1 | contig 22918 bp, 15 predicted proteins | sample 810851 | NCBI WGS metagenome assembly MDSV01 (sample SAMN05326640, study PRJNA326480) | marine metagenome | isolation source: seawater | place: Atlantic Ocean: North East | collected 2012 | reverse complement strand
TGTAGTCAAATTATATAATTTGACTACAGATGAATATGGAATGACTCCACAAATAGTTTTAGCAAGCGATTTTCATATGGATTTCACAGGTTTCGGTCCTAATCCTGATGGATTAGTAATTGATCCTTTAGAAAATTCCTGTAATGACGATTTAGATAATGATGGAGATTTACTTTTTGACGATCAAGACCCAGATTGTATTGGTGGAGGAAGGGAAATGTCAACATACTTTATCGATGCATGGAAATTTGACAAAGGTTCTGCAACAGAATCAATAACCTTGACTTCTCAAATAGAAGGAGTTATTGATTTATCTAATATTGCACCTTCTGTAGAAATGGATATTCAATTTCCCGAAAATGCAGCATTTAAGAGATGGGTAAATGTGACAGGAGAAGCATATGATGGTTCGACAGATAGAGCGCCTGGAACTTACAGTTCAGATTGGGAGGCACTACTCGGACATATGGGGACTGTAGACCGCGTTGAAGTTCGTCTACCTGGTGGTTCATGGGACGATGGAATTTTAGCAACAGATACATCAGGATTTAATGAGGATACAGTTACTCAGCAAAATTGGCCATGGAAGAGTTGGTCGTATAGTATTGATCTAAGTGATCAACCAGAAGCGGATTACCCCTTTGAATTTAGAGCATTTGATGGGGTGGAATATAGTCCAGTTTTATCACGTTCTTTCCAATTAAACACGGTCACTCCAGATGTGATGATTACATCACCTCAAGATAATTCAGAACATAGTCAAAATAGCGTATTGTTCAGAGGTTCAGCCACAGATCCTTATTCTGGAGTAAATTCACCTGATTTAAACAAGATTCATATTAAATTTACAAAAGAAGATGGTTCAACTTTACCTACAAAAGAATTTATTCCTAGTAATTGGAATGATTGGGAATATGAATGGGACTTAACATCTTCTGTAAGTTCTGGAGTTTATTATGTTGAAATTTGGGCAAGTGATTCTAAGTTTTGTAGATTTAATGTTGATGAATGTACAGCTGTAGAATTAACATTGACAATAATTAATGAGAATGCAATTCCAATAGTAGAGATTTATGGCCCATCTACAGGAGAGATTCAAGGAGATGAGCAAACAAGAATTTATGGATATGCAACAGATTTAGATGGAGAGGTAAGTAGGGTTGAAGTAAATATTACTCATGCTGCAGGAGGCTGGACAAATTTACCTAATATCTATGAATTTAATGGAAATGATTGGGAAACCTACTGGGATACTTCTGAAGAAGATCATTTAAGTCAACATACAATTAGTGTAAGGGCTTTTGATTCAAATATGATAGATGGATACAGTGTCACTAAAGAAGTAACAATTACAATATTAAATCCTGAAGATGAAGTAGACCCGCCCCAATTTAATCAAACTGCTTGGGATTCCGATTTAAGTGGCGGTTCCACAGTGAAAATTTTCTGTGACAAAGGTTCAAAATCACTTGAAAAATGTGGTTCTGGTTTAGAAATGGATTTAAATAAATTCTTTGAACATTCTGGAAATTATCAATTAAGTTATAGTATTGCAGGAGATGAAGAAGATTTCAATGAGCACGACCAATTTATGTTTAAAGTACTGGAAATTAATCCACAAACTGGCATACTCACTTATAATCCTGCAACATCAACAATGAGTACATATTATTCAGATGAAGTACAATGGAGTTTTATTGGTGTTAAAATAAAAGCTACAGATTCATACAGCCAATCAATAGAGTCGCCAGAGTTTAATATTGTTGTAATTGCAGTTGAATTTACATTCCAGCAATTAAATAGTGAAGAAGTAAGTTCAGAAAACCCTGCAATATATGTTGGGACAGGTAGGCCTGGAGAAGTAGTCAAAGCATACATGACTTCTGGAAAGTTATCATTGGGTGAAGCAATCGTAGATCAAGAAGGGACATGGACATTAGAAATTCCTCGGACATTTTTCCCAGATGATGGAGGAGTTATTGATATTGAATTTGAATATGCTAGTGATCCTTATAATGTTGCAAATGGGATAAATGTCGAGAGTCCCGATCAAGGAATGTCTTTATGGGCTAAATTATTGATAGTCTTCCTTGTCTTAGTTTCATTATTAGTGGTCTTAGCATATTTCTTTATTGAATTTGAGGATGATGATGAGATGGATTTTTCTGAAGGTGATGGTGAAGTTGTTACAGATACTTATGCTTGGGGAAATAACCAGCAACAACAAGTTCCTCAAACGGCACAGGTCCAAGTTAATACAGATCCGAATCCAAAATTAGAAGCATATGTACAGCAATTAATATCTCAAGGTTATGATGAAAATACAGCAAGAGCATATGCAGAACAATATAGGAATCAGTTTTGAAATTATGAACATTTAACCATGGCATTCATAACCTTTCTTTGATAACGAAGTAACGGTGGAATCATGAACAATCCAAAACCAGGAGTTCAGGAAAGGATATTATTGCATCTTAGAGACTATGTTGCATTCATTGAATCAGTAGAGGTCCCATTCGCATTATCTCAAATGGGAATAGCAAATGCAGTGGCAATTGCAAGAAGTAATGTTCCACGTGCAATTTCTGGATTAAAGGAACAAGGATTGTTAATTGAAAGACAAGCACATGTTTCTGGAGTGATGAGGAAAAGGAAATCATATTTCTTAACAAGTTCAGGTTCAGAACATGCTGATGAAACATGGAATAGATTAAGTAAGCATGAATTTATGGTTTTATCAAATGAAGAAGAATTAATTGAAACTACCTTAGGTTCCTGTAATGAAATATTGCCGTTCCAGATACGTCCAGTTGATATTCTTCGTTACTTAAGAGATGACGGAATTTTAGAAGTTACAAAATTAACTCCTGAATTAATAGAACGAGACCTAACAAAAAGGGTTGAAAAACAACTATCCTCCTCTCTAGGAGATTTGCCGAGATTAAGACATTTTTATGGCAGGGTAACCGAATTGCAGGCAATCACAGAAACTTTGGATCAAGGTCCTTTTGCAATATTAATATCTGGAATTGCAGGAATTGGAAAAACAAGTTTGGCATCTAAATTATTAGAAAATTATACATTTAGAAGGAATCTGATATACCACAGGTGCCAATTAGGAACAGGGGGAAGGCCATTTTTAGAGGATTTAGCGGCATGGCTTAGCTCAATTGGTGTTGATGCTCTAAACGATTACTTAGAAGCAAGTTCGGTACCAAGAATTGATGAAACAGTAGAATTACTTGTGAGTTGTTTACAGAATATTCAAGCATTAATTGTGATAGACGATTATCATAAAAACGATGAAGATGTGTTTTATAAAATAATTTACAACTTTACATTAAGGATTAATGAAATGAGTGATGGTTTAGGGTTAGTGATTTTTTCAAGATCATATCGTCCAGTGATACCACTTAGAGATGAAAATGGTAAAAGTGTGAGTAAAATATTGCCACTTGATGGTTTGGATCCAGAATCCTCAAAAAATATTCTAAAATCATTTGAGAGTATTGGTGATGATGACTTCGGGAGAATTTATGGAATTTCAAAGGGACATCCATTAGTTTTAGAGTTAATTAATAGAGGTGCATCTACAATTGAGCATCATTTGACTTTAGAAAACTATGTTTCTATGGAGATTTTTAATAAGTTATCTGCAGAAGAAAAAAGATTGCTACAATCACTTGCAATATTTAGAGAACCAGTCCCTCTTGAGGCTTTAACAACAATTGATTTAGATTTGAATACTCTTGATAATTTAGTTGAACAAGGATTAGCAAGAAGAGTAGATTCAGAGAATTACGATGTGCATGATTTGATTAGGGAATTTACATTTAATGGTATAGATGAGCAAGTAGCTATCCCTCTTCATACTTCAGCTGCTGAATGGTATAAAAAGAAATTAAACTCTACTCAAGATATCATTGAGTATTTACATCATAAAATAAGTTATGCAGATGTAGAATCTGCAGCCGAAGAACTTGCATTAAGAGGAGATGAATTGATTAATTCTGGCCAATTAGAGTTATTGGGATTAATAAATAGATTAATTGATTCAAATGGACCAGCAAAAACGTGGGGTAAATTATGGTATTTGAGAGGTGAGATCTTGGCATTATCTGGTGATTTTGGTGGAGCAGAAGCATCCTTTACAGTAGCTATGGATAATGCAAATAAAGCTAAAGATATCACTTTAGAAAGTACTTTACTTTCTAGTTTGGCTGAACTTGCTTGGAAAAGAGGAGATAGTAAGTTAGCATTAGATCTTCATAGGCAGGCACTAAAGAGATTTATTGCAATTAAAGATTCAATCGGGGCATGCAACACTTATACTAATATGAGTTATATTTTTAGATCGGAGGGTAAAAAACAACTTGCAATGGATTCACATTCAGAAGTTGAACATATACTTGCAAATGAAAAAGATGAAAAGTTAGTTCATGCGAGAATAAATTTGGCACGTTCGTATTTGGAAATGGATAAATTAGAATTGGGGCGTGAACATGCTCTAAAAGCATTTGATGAAACACAATCAAAGGGAGATGAAATCACACATTCGCGTGCAAGAGCAGTATTAGGTCGATATTATGCATTAATTGGAGATACAGATTTAGCTTTAAATCATTATTCAGAAACATTACAATCACTTGCAAATGAAGATGATCTTGAAATTAGAGTTGAATTAATATTATTACTTGGAGAAGTACTTGAAGATTCAGGTAAGAGAGATGAAGCAGTAGAAAGATATCTAGAGGGTCTTGCATTGGCTGAATCTAGTAATCAACCACTTTTGGTTGGTGAATTATTATCACGATTAGGGACTACAGGGTTTGATAAACAGCGTAGAATGGAATATTTACAAAGGGCATTAAATGTATTTAGAGAAGTAGGTGCAACTAGAAAAATGCAGGAAGTACAGATGATGTTCCATAAGGCAATTACTGGAAATTAATTAACTGGTTTATTAGAAATCTCAATGATTCCGTTAGACATATGAACCCATATTGAAGATTCTCCTTTGAGATTTATTTCTCCAACATGAGTTGTAGGTGCTGCAGAAGTAGATTTATATTCAAACGGATTTTTAAAATTAGGATGTGTTATGGTTAGTTTTTCATCATCTAATAGCATAATGATGTTTACAGAAGATTGTTCTACGTTTAACAGTTCTATTTGCTCAGAATAAGTGGCATTTGGATTAATTCTTGCAACATCATCTGCTCTTTCAATTGCTGAACCTACACGCTCAACATTCTCCGTAAGGGCCACATCTGACCATCTTTCTCTAGTGGAATTCTCTATATCCCATGCCCATAATGAATATAATGAAAGTAGTAGAAGTCCTAGAAGAAATGTAAATACATAACCTAATTCAGTTGCAGCACCAGATTCATCCTCTGTAAAATTAATGTTTTTCTTCATCCACCTTCCTCCTGTGCATCGAATGAAATTGATGTAAATGTCAATGTGAACTCAATGTCCTTATTTAGGCTATGATATACAGCCTCTCCGTTACTTCTATCAACCCACCCTGTGTAATCAGATAGTAAATCAAATTGATTGGGATATGATATCCAATCATCAGAATATTCAAGATCTTCTGAAAGCCAATTTGTGATGCTACTGCCGTACTGGTCATTCCAACCCATTCTAATATTCTTTGAGAGTTCATTAGTACAAAATTTTGTTTCAATTACTTTTAATTGAACTTTTACATCAGAAGAACCGCTAGCCATACTGGATGAAGTAGGCATCATTACAGGCAAATGTACTCCTAATAAGTTTGAGTTTCCTTTAGCGGCTAAGGCAGAATGTGAAACTGAAGGTCTCGCTTCGGGATGATTTGTTGTTACTATTCCTCCTTTGTCAACAACTTCTAGATTCGAAATACTACTAGAAAATTTATATTTTAAAGCAGGTATTTGAATTACCCAAGCATCTGCAAGTGAAGAAAAAGACGAGATATCATTTTCCCCAATTAATTGTATATTTATTCCTGAATGATGATCTCCCTTTTCCCATGCATCTCTAATCCCTGAAAGAGTTAATTCACTGACATCATACCAAGGTAAATCGATATTAATCCAACCAGAGGCGAATAACGATAGTGGAAGGCACCTTTGAGATCCTTTGTCCATTAGTTCCGTAATTCCAGTATTTCCAATAATTTGCATCAATCTCATGGAATGTCCTGAAGTTACAGTTGAATTTAATTCTCCAGATTCTTGTGATGAAAGGAAATATGAATTGCCACTTGTACTTTCCAAATTTCCAGTGGCATTAAAAACTCCTGAAAATTCAAATGAAGCTTTTGATCCTGTAAGTGTGGCGTAAATAGATGCTTCATTATTTCCTACTTGTTCACCAGTCCAGCTAGTTGTAAACTCTTTTCCAGAAAATTGTCCCGTGTCCTTAGCAACAAGATAAGAAATACCTTTAGAGAGATAACCATTATTATCTGATGCATCCTCAGTCCATTTGATTGTAATTTCAGAATTACTTGTGATTTTTACAACTCCATTCGTACCAGCAATAGGCCAATCTAATTTATACATACCATTACTATTTATTGAAAAACTAGATCCTTGAACGTCAATTTGTGCTGGGGAATTATCATAATTTGAAATTATTAATGTTCCTGCCAGGGGGGGTATGAGGAATTCAGTACCCAGCATAATTCCTTCTGTTGAAGGCCAATTAACTGAACCAAGATTCGATTCAGTATCTGTTTGTAAGATTAGGTTGGCATTTTTTGATGATTCAATAGTTAGTATTTTTGTTTCAATGTTGTTGAAACTCTTAGACCATATTGCACCATCTCCGATTAAAGAAGCGCTTTCAGTCATTTTTTCATTTCCAAATTCCCATGTGATCATAGTGCTTTTTTCTGAAATTAGGTTAATGTTATTATTTCCTGCAGGTAATGGGATTTTCCAAATAGTTCCCAAACCTTTGTGGTTTGGATTATTTGGGGAGATAAAAGTAGCACCTCCCTCCCCTAATTTGTATAATATTGTCAATTCAACATCACTAATTATTGTAGATTTACTATTTGAATCCTCTAATGGTAAATCAATTTCTAAAACATTATTATTACTAATTTTTGATGTAAACAATTCCTCTCCTTGCATTATAGTTACAATAGATGAAGTAATTGTTGATGAAATTTGAGATTTACTTGCAATTATTATTTTTCCTTCTATTGCAGGTAATTCATATTTCCATTTAGATTCAAATTGTAGGTGTAAATCATCCATACAATAAGAACTTAATTTTCCTGTTGGGAACCTTATGTCGAATTCATTTCCAAAGTTTCCAGCATTTCTTAATCTGAACTCTGAGTCTTCAGTCCATGATGAAGAAAACCAGACTCCTGAATCTTTTAAATCCCATTCAAGTTTCCCAAGTACTGGTTCTAATCTCAATTCAGATGAACTTCCAGGCAAGCCTCTTTGAGCTAATTGTGCTTCATATTCAGATAAATCCTCAAATTGAGCAACAGCATCGCTAGATTCTATAGCTCCTTGTAATTCATTAATCACAGGGACTATTGAAACAAGCATGACACTGATGATGCTCATTACTCCTGCAAACATTAGAACAGTCGCAATTGCAGAATTAGCAGCATTAGTGTCACTAACTAGGTTGTTTATGCGTTTCAGATTATCACAACCCTGTGGAGTACGATTTCAGTTAAGATTGATTTTTCCAGAGGATGAATTCCAAAGCCATCAATGCCTGATACCCTTTTCCAAGGCCCTAAACCCTCGTAAGAATCTAATGTGCCAGAAGCCAAATTCATGTTGTAATCTTCCATCCAATTAGACATGTATCTATCAGTCATAGATTCATCAATTTCATTACTCATACTCATTCTAATGTTTCTAACTTCGCCATCAAATAATTCAAGAGGTCCTTCAGATACCATTTGTAAACGAAATGAACTTGAACTACCTGAGAGTAAACTCATGTCAATGTCGACAAGTACAAAACTAAATTGTTGAGAATTATCTGGCATAGAATAATGTCTTAATGAGGGATATCTTGTTACTTTGTATGCTTCACCATATAATTTTTCCATTCTTGCTCCATTTACTAAATCTATGTCAAAATTACCTGTAGATAATGCAGTATCTATTCCAATTCCAGATAACTCCAAGCGAACAAATTTATGAATAATGTCTGAATCAACATTTAAAATTTCAATAATTAATAATTTATCCATATAGTTCTCAAAATTTACATTTGCAGTACCATTTTCAAAAATTAATGTATGAGTGGTAATATTTCCTCCATTATTCACTTTTGCATATTTGGCAGTGTTGTTTATTGAATTAACATTAACAGAATTAAAAGAAGATAATGCAACCTCAATTACATCTGAGCCATATGTATCAGCTGAAATTGTCCAAAACTCTGCATTAACTAATCCAGAGATAGATGTAGATGCTAATTCGAATGTTTGAATTGAACCAGTATCTTGAGGTGATGCGCCTACTAATCTGATTCTTTCATCTATTTGATCTGCAATTACTTTAGCTTGGGACCAATTCTTATTGTCATCATAATCAGCAATATAGGGTTGTAATATTATTATGGCAGAAGATAATACAATAACAATCATTGCTAGCAACATTACCATTCCAATAATGTCACTAAGTGCAGAATCATCATCTTGTAAATCCCGTTTCATTGATATTTCTCCCTTAAAATTAAATCTTTATAGACATCTTTTCCTGAGTACTTTGTCCCAAAAAGTGACTAAATTCTGGGCCGTCTTGCAGAGATATTGCGATGTCACCGGTGAAAATGTCGTCAATATGGTATAAAACAGTACTCTCTGCAAGATGTGGCTGATTATTTTTCTCAGAAAGGTGGGTTAGAACAATACTTTTAGTTTCTGGGCCAATAATTTTAGATAGCAATTTACCAGTTTGTTTATTTGATAAATGGCCACCTCTCCCCATAATTCTATTTTTTAATATGTCTGGATAAGGCCCAGAAAGTAGACGTCTTAAATCATAATTTGCTTCTATTGAGATATGTGAACAACCTTGCATGTGTTTGATTACTTCATCTGTTTCACTGCCTATGTCTGTGACTACACATGTTTTTTCTCCACCTTTTGTGACTATTGAAAAACCTACATTTTCTGCACCAGAATGGGGTACAGGAAATGGTAAAAATGAAACATCAGATAATATTTCTAATCGGTCTAAGTTTTCAAAAAGCTCAAGGTTTTCTTTGTCTAACACTCCTATTTTTTCTGCAGTAAAATAATTCATTTTTGCAGGAATATTCCATTTTCTCATTGCATATTCAACACCACTGCCATGATCTCCATGATGGTGAGAAATAAGCATACAATCAATATCTGTTGGTTTTAATTCCATTCTTGCTAATCTTTTTTCTAACTGCCTACCAGAAAATCCGTTGTCGATTAGAACATTACCATTTTCACTTGAAATTAGTGTTGAATTACCCCGGCTACCAGAACCTAGGTGTGTAATGGAGACGGACATCCCTTTAGACGGGACGCGATAAGACTTTGAACTAATCGACAAACAAACAGTGAAATGTCTGATTATTCAACTAATTTTTAGTTACGGGCAATAATTTTGTATGAACATTGTTCCATCAGTATCATAAGGTATTTGAGTTGGTAAAGTTTTGTCGGATGACCGTCAGGTAAGCATAATGCGTCGCAAGCAAACAACTCTTATTGTAACTTCAATAATGGTATTTTTATTGTTGACAATGTCTCAATTGCCATCAATTCAATCAGTTCAAAATGTTCACCCTGAAGATGCTAATCAAGGGCCACCTCCAGTTACAGATACAGATCGTGATGGAATACCTGATGTATGGGAACAACAATTTGGCGATTCCTGGGATGCAATTTCAGTAGATGGGCGTCAAAAAACGATTCAAGGGATGGATTATACTAATGGTTCAGACGGTGAATATGATCCTGATAGTTCATCTGGATTAGATTTAGATATGGATAATGATGGATTACAAAATGTAGAAGAATATTGTTGGCCTTATATCGTTGTAGATTGTTTTACAAATAGAACTGGTTTAACAGGAGAAGATCCATTAGACCCTGAAGGCGGTTTTAGACTTTATCTGGATCCAACAAGTTCAGATACGGATGGAGATGGAATGCCAGATGGGTATGAAGTGCAAATGTGTATGGAAAACGCAGGAGGAATGATTGAAGGTAGATGGTCCTGTCCTCTTTTCGACCCCTTAAATGGTTCAGATGGTGCTGAAGACTACGATGAAGATGGATTTGATATCGATAGGGATGGCACAATAGAATCAAATGAATATTACAATAATTCAGCTGAATATAATTATGGTATCCCAATGGAATGGATGACAGAAATTGATGGATTATGGTATGACAAGATGGAAGAAGATATTGATGAGAGGTATAATTCAAGATGGAGAGGGACGGATCCATTAAATCCAGATGGAGATTTCTTTAGGTGGTCTGAAATTGGAGGACTTGAATATTCTCCAGGAGGAGACGAAATACCAGATGGTTGGGAAGTATATTTCGGATTAGATCCACACAATAAGAAAGATAATCTTGAAGATTCAGATTCAGATGGTTGGGATTTAACAAATAATGGAGAAGTAACGCGAGACTTAACAACCGACATAGTCAATACTTGTTTCTCAGAAGGATTAATTGAATGTGGCGGAGAAGCATTTAGTAATTTAGAAGAATATTTAGTTTCAGAAGATAGTGGAGATTCAATTAGAGGTGGATTAAAAACAGTACTTGACGGCTCATTAAAAGATACACTTACTCTTTATGATAAAACAACCGAAATTAAAATTTCAAATCATGATGTAAGAAAATTAGATACATTTGAAGATGGAGAAAACTCACTTGTATATGTTGGTACCAAAGTAGGTTTATCTGTATTCAATATGGATGAAATGACAGTAGAGGATTTATTGCTACCTAATGGAGTAGAAATGAATGATATGGTTCTAGTACAGAATGAATTTGGCCGAGGTGCAGTAATAATGGCAACTACTGATGGAATATATAGCATGCATTTAGATAAAGAAGGAGTCCTAAATGGAGAAATAGATCATTTTGATCTAGGTGAAATGTATGTAGTAAACACCCTAATTGATTCTGGAGGAGATCAAAGATTAATCACACTTGGGTTAGATACAGGCTATGTTTTTGAAATTAAAAATTCTGGTGAATTAAAAGAAGGCTCAGAAGATGCTTTAGATAACAGTTTATTTGATGAATTAAGTTTTATTTCCGCAACACCTTCTTCACTAGTTCATGTTTCAGTAAATGGGCAACCAACCTTATATTTAGGGACTGATAAAGGATTAATAAAAACTGAAACTTCTAACGGAATGGGTGTATTAAATTTAGAATGGATGTTTGATCAGTACAATACAAATAATTTGAGAAATTTAACATATGAACACGAATTAAATTTATTTGAAGTAAGAACGATTGTGCCAGACAATACAGGAGGAAATGAAGTAACACATTTATGGATAGGTACAGGTTCTGGAATTCATTTACTCACATTAAGTAATAATCAATTATCACATAGCGGTTCATTAGAACACACACTTAATGAAAAAATGAATGACGTACATTCAATATTACCTTTAGACAATAATGTATTAGTTGGCTCGCAAGGAGGATCATGGAAATTGGTAGGTGGTGCTTTGGCATCCTTTAATCAAGGAGTTCAGGAATCAATTACTGGAAGAGTAGTTTCATTAGCAGAATTAAATGTGAATGGGACAGATTACCTTCTTGGTGCAGTAGACCCTGGTCGTTTTTCGAATATTGCATTAATAGACCCCGGAAATAACGATTCCGACTTTGATGGAATTCCAGATGGATGGGAATATGCATACGCATTAGATCCTACAGATCCAACAGATGCGTTGTTAGATCCAGATGCAGATGGACTTAATTTAGATGGTGAACAAAATTCATTTTTCGAACAAGATTGGAATAATTTAGATGAGTTTAGGTATCAACCAACAACTGATTCAGGATACCCAGGTACAGATCCAAGAGATCCTGATACAGATGGAGACGGTATCAATGATGGAATGGAATTTTTTGGATTTTATTACGGACTTACTGAATTTGATTGCCACTATATTGTAGAACATGAGTATGTTTGTGATGCAAATAATGGTGCAGCAGATTCATATTTGTTGACAGGAGGTTCAGATTCGCCATTAGATGCAACCAATAATGATACAGATGGAGATGGAATGCCAGATGGTTGGGAGATTGAAAACCGTAGATGGGTAGGTACTACATACACAGGTGGGAATAACTGGTCCTTAGATCCATTAAGGGCCGATGATGCATTATGGGATGCAGATGGAGATGGATTAAGCAACATTTGTGAATTTGCTTGGGGTCAGATTTATTTGGAGGCGTTATCAGGTAATTTATTTGAATCACATGGAGAATCTGCTGAAGCTGTAGAGTTACAATGGAGTACTTTAGATCCCAACAATGTAGATAGTGATGGAGATACATTACCAGATGGTTGGGAGGCGCTGGATAATAATCCAAATGACCCTGATGGAAATTCATGTTATTGGACAAGTGATGTAAAAGGTATAAATCCATTAAATGGAAGTGATGCTATTGGAAATCCAGATGGAGATGGTTATGATGCCAATCATAATGGGATATTAGAGCCAAATGAGGAGTTTAATAATTATCTTGAGTATCATATCAAAGACACATCCTTTTTTAATGAAAATGATAGTGCGACATCAACACTTCCATTTGGAATTTTCACTCAATTATGGCAAAATACACATGATTCCTATGATCCAGTATTTACATTTGGAGAATTAGCAAGTCCAACCTTATTAAATTCACAGAATGAACAAGATAAAGGTTCAGCAAACCCAATTTCACCAGATTCAGATAATGATGGGATGCCAGATGGTTGGGAGATTTGGCATGCTAGATGGGACATCGTAGGGAATAAATGGAGTTTGAACCCATTAACTGAAGGTGACAAATATAGTGATGCAGATTCAGATGGTTATTCCAATTGGGAGGAATATAATTCGATAAACCCAGAATATAATGAGATTCATTTGCAATTTTCTCCTAAATATTACATTAAGCAATCGAATACAGTAAGCGGCTTTGACACTCAAGTCTGGGGAAGAATCACTACAAATTTGAGTTTTGGTTCATTTGTAGATGCAGATATCTTGGAGAATAGTGGTATGAGTTGTGATCCAAATAATCCCGATACTGATGGTGATGGAATGCTTGATGGTTTAGAGATGCTTCTAACTGATTGGGATTCAACAGATGGTATCTGGACACTAAATCCATTAGTTGCGGGTGATGGAGATTATGATTCAGATAATGACGGATTAACTGATCGTCAAGAGTTGTCTTTGGCAGATGGCTTGCCTGAAAATGGAGTCTCGCATCCCCCTGATGCACCAATATTTTACCTAGACGCAGAAGAACAAATGTCAGGAACGGAATATTCCCGTGTAGGAAATATACTTAACAATACAGAAAATAGAGCAACATTAGTCAAATTAGATTTAATTGATTGGCAAACAGGAGACCCACCAACTTTGATTTTAGAAACACTACGTTCAATCACAGATCCAACACATAATGATACAGATAGGGATGAGATGTTAGATGGATATGAATATTGGTTTACTGAATGGGACTTAGAAGAAAATCGCTGGTCGATGAATCCATTAATTAGTAATGATATCTATCTTGATCTTGATGACGATTCATATGATTGTGATGGAGATGGTGAAATTGCAGTTTACGAGGTCTATTCAAATTTAAGAGAATGGCAAGCAAGAACATATGGTAAAGAAGCTGAAAGATATAACATCCCCTTGGAATTAGGGTTTTATGATTTCGCTACAGATGCAACAAAAGCACTTTCAGAAGAAGAAGGACTTAATGACGAGCAAGCAAATAATAGATTATATGAATTATTTTCTGGAAAGTTACATGATGGTTTCCCTGTAACACAAGATAGATTAGAAAAAATTAATGAATTAAATGAAAATAATTTCAATAATAGTTTAATTGGAATTTCAGATCCGACTCATCCAGATTCAGACAGTGATGGAATGCCAGATGGGTGGGAATATTGTTATGCGACTTATATTTCAGAACCGATTCAAGTTTCAAGAGATAATAATATCTTTACAGTGGATGGAAGATGGGGATTAAATCCATTAAACCCGTTAGATGGGGATTATGATATTGATGAAGATGGTTGGTACGACCGTTCTGTAGTAGATACACCAGCCTCACAAGGTAATTGGAATAATCATATCTTTTCTATCTCTGGTGGCCAATATGGGTTGGATAATATTGCAATACCATTTACAAATAGTATGGAGTTTGATAATGGTACATATCCACATTTGAATGATAGTGATGATGATAGTCAAATGAAAATTAGAGAAGGGACTGAGTCATTCACATTAAATTATTATCAAGATGGAAGCCTTTCAGACGGAAGAGAGATACTAAAATATGGTACAAATCCATTAGACAATGATACTGATTGGGATATGTTGCCTGATTGGTATGAATATGCATTGGCTTGGAACGAATCATTAGATAATTTTTCAAGCCAAAGATATATTTCCGTAGAGTGGGTTGATGTAGGTGCAGAAGAGAGTATTCAGAAAAAGCCATTAAAAATTGAAGGAATTAATATTATGAGGCCTGATTTATCATTAACATGGTTTACTTTAGATCCTAGAGATCCAACAGATGCACTGCTAGATCCAGATAATGATGGAGATTGGGATTGTAGTGGTGTTGTTTGCGAATATAATGAGTATTCAAATTTCCAAGAATTTTATGCAATTACAGATGACACATATCGTTCTGCAACTCTAGTAAGATCTCTTGATTTACAATGGGATGGTATTGAAATTACAGAGTGGTGGCAATTTAGAAAATGGTTATTGCATTTAGGCGAAGATGACGAAATGGATAAAAATTATTTGAAGATTAATAAAAGAGACAGTCAAGATTTGATGTATGCAAAGGTTATTCAGGATAATGATGAAGATTTCTTTGTAATGGACGCTGCAGATGATATTTCTATCTGTAGAGGCGATTGGACAGATAGTTATGGTCTAGTTTCAAGCTCAACGGTCTTACCAGACATTGGAAGAGGCCAATATCCATTTGGTTGGTGGGTTTTGGATATCGATGGTGATTTTACAGCAGAAGGTACAGATCCAACTAATTGGGATACAGATGGAGATTGGATGGTTGATTGGTATGAAGTTCATAATGATGAAAATGATGGAGTAAGAGGGGACATTTCTGCAATAAGATATGATGACCGCACATTATGATGTGGTAGTATGGATATGGAAACAAATCCTAATGAAAAGATGCTATTTTTACATGAAAACATTGTAAATTTAGTTAATCAGTTGAGTATGCCTTTGGTTGAAGTTAGTTTGGTTATTGCAAAGTTTACAAATATGCTAAGTGAGAAATTAATAGAGATTGCAAAATCTAATGATGAGATATTACCTAGAAAATATATTCAACCGTGGCCTTTAGAATTAGAAAATTCTGAGCAGGAAATTAATGCATCAATTAATTTAGAGAAAATCATAGATATTTTAGATGAAGATAGAATTGATATTCTTGATACGCTGATTAGAACGTCAATAAATCAAAAAGAGGTGCCTTTAGCAGATTCATTGTTAGTTCTTAGAAGTTGGGAGAAATTAGTAAGAACTCAACTTTCAAATTCAACATCGCCAGGGCAACTATTTTCAACTGTTGAAATTCCAGATGATTTTTGAGGGTGAGTTCAATGAGGGGCTATCTTAAAAATTCAAAGGCACTAACATTATTCTTAGTATTGATCTTGTGTTCTAGTTCATTGACAGGCTGTTTTTCAAGCGAGGAAGTATTACCTGAAAAATATGGAATTCCTGGAGGTTTAGTGCTTGCATGTTTAAATTCAAGTCAATTTAATGAGATTATTATTGAAGTTGATTATGAATCTGATCAAAAACCAAGGCCTGAAACATTAGAAATGTTAGTGGATAGGATAAGTAGTGTTTGTGAAAAACAAAGTGTGACTTATGAACTATTCTTAACAGATTTTGAACATGAAGGCAAGTGGACAAATGAAGAAATTAGACTTGTTGGGAGGGAAACAAGGGATGCAGATGCGATGAATGGTAACCAACTTAGATTTCATTTTATGTTTCCTAGTGGAAAGCATACAAATGAAAATGTTCTCGGTGTTGCTGTAGATGCTTCAACTGTAATGATATTTGTAGACAACATTAAAGAATCTGAAAATTTAATTCAAAGACCTAGTTGGGAAAATATAGAGGCATCAGTAACAGTACATGAATTAGGTCATTTACTTGGGTTAGTGAATCTTGTATATCAATCAAATGTGGATCATGAAGATCCTGATCATCCTGGGCATAGTTCTAATGACCAATCAGTAATGTATTGGGCTATTGAAACAAGTGATGTTTCAAATATTCTTTTTGGAACGCTTCCAAATGAATTTGATTCTGATGATTTAAGTGATTTATCGAATTTAAAGAATTCACAAATACAAGCCTTTGACCAATTATGGTACCCTGAAGAATATTTATATTGAATTACTGTTAATTTTGTTTAAAACAAATTTTTGTGCTTCATTCCATGCATCAAAGATAGACCATAAATACAAACCAATCCAAAGGATTCCTGTTAATGCTAGAGGAAGTTGTAGAAGAGTGAAATCAAAACCTTTCTGATGAGATCTATTGAAATGTTGTCCAAGGAATAAAAATGGCACTAATGAAATGATAATTGCTATAATTGGCTGTAATGATCCCCAAAAACCAACTCCTGAAGTCATTTGTGCAAAAATAACTCTAAACAAATTACCTTTTTTTGAATCTTCAATTTCACTAGGAATTTGTACAATAATCTCAGACTCGCTCATCTTGTTCAGTATGTCTAATTAATTACACATTGTCAAGTTTTGGCTTGATTTGTTTAATATATTTTAATTCGGCAATGCTATTCACTAGATGCATAACCGTTGTTCTATGAGGAAGGCTCGTGTACTATTGACAGGGTTCGAACCTTTCGACGGTGCTTCATATAATATTTCAAATGAAGTAGTTACAGAGATAAATAAATTAGATATTAATCAATTTGAAATTGAAACTAAAATTTTAACAGTTGACGAAAAAGGATCAAAGTATGTTAGTGAATTAATAATTGAAAAGGAATATGATTGTATAATACAATTAGGATTTAGTAATAAAGCTACAACTATTAATTTAGAAACACAAGCCATAAATAAAATTCATATGAGAATTAAAGATAACTCTGAAAGACAAATCAAAAATAAAAAAATAGATAAATTTGCTAAAAATAAATTATTGTCTACTGTTGATGTGGTAGGTTTATTCACAAAAAACTCCTCTGAAATCTCCTTATCCTCTGATGCAGGTAACTTTGTTTGTAATGAGTCATATTTTCATTCATTAAATACAATTTTCAAACAGAAATTATATGATAGGTTTGGTAGGGAATTGCCATGTCTCTTTATTCATCTTCCATCTGATGAATATGTTCCTATCTCTAGACAAATAGAGATAATAACCAATATAATCAAACAAATAACTAATAAAAAAATTATTGATGTAGTGGCGGCAATAATTCGCAATGAGAATGGAGAAATTTTAGTTGCCAAAAGAGATTCTAATCAGCCACATCCATCAAAATGGGAATTTCCAGGAGGAAAACTTGAACCAAATGAATTGGAGAGTGATGCATTGAAAAGAGAAATTTTTGAGGAATTAAAATTAGATATAGAAATAATCTCTACTTGTTGCGAAATTACGCATTTGTATGATGAATATTTTGTCAAATTAAAAGCCATAAATTCCAAAATAACTGCCAATTCTTCACCAATGGAATTAATTGTTCATGAGGAAATATTATGGATGCCAATAGATGATTTAATGTCATTAGATTGGTTAGAGGCTAATTTAAAATTAGTAAACATTATTCAAAACCAATCTTGAGGGACTCCATCATTTCTCATTTTTAAATCATCATTTACTTCTCTTGGAATTTCTTCTCTGCCTTTATGCCAAGTAATTTCTTCAATCCATGCGATTAAATTTGGTGAATTTAATGTCAATTCAAATGTACCCCCCAATGTTTTTTCATTTGGCAATACAAATGCAATTTTTCCTGCTAATGCTGCCTGTCTTGAAATTTCAAATATTGAGCAATTGTCGATAATGTTTTGGCTCATACAATCAAGTGCAGTATCTGCAATTTTAGTGTCATGGATTCTTTGAATGAAATATGAATAATCAATGTTATTAATTTCAATAGTTCCCTTTTCTTTAACAATTGGAAAATCTTCATTTATTTTTTCATTTTTTTGAATGATAGCATTTGGAAACAATTCTTTTATTGCTAATTCTACATTTTCTTTAGAATCAACAGAATTTAACACGGCTTTAAAATCCATTGTGGCCATATCACTCACGTCACTGCCATGAGGAATAATATAATGTAATTGCGCATTAATTAGAAATAATACCGTTATTTTTACATTAGTGATAAATTCGGTAAGATGTTAAGGGGGGGCTATAAATTAGTAAATTACCATATGTTGCCACTGTGATTCCAACTTTTCATGAAAAAGATTTCATAGAAATATGTCTCAAAAGCCTTTGTAATCAAACATATCCAGCATCAAAACATCATATCTATGTTGTAGATGGTAATTCTTTAGATGGGACGCCAGAAATAATTAATGATTTTATTTCCAAACTTGATGATGGTATGCCTAAAATAACTTTGCTAAATAATCCGAACAGATATGTTTCACAAGCAAGAAATATTGCATTTCAAAATATTTCTGAAGATACTGAATATATTTTTGAGACTGTAGCACATGCAACATTTCCTGAAGATCATTTAGAAGTTAGGGTTGAAGAATTTATTAATCTTCAGAAAACTTCTGAAAATAAAATTGCAGCAGTTGGTACAATTCTCAAACCCCCAGAGGAAGAAATGCCTTTTATGGCAAATTTAATCGAGGCAACTTTGGCAAATCCATTGGGTAGTGGACGTGGAGCTTATGCTCAATTTAAGGGATTACAAAAAACAAGAATACCCCCATTAGCAATTTATAGAGTGGATGCATTAAAATCGGTTGATGGTTATGATGATTCTCTGATAACAGCGCAAGATTCAGAACTTAATATGAGATTGATTAAAAATGGTTGGGAAATTTGGAGAAGCGATATTAGTTGCATTCATGTAACAAAACGTCAAACTTTTTTACAATGGTTAAGGTTTGGGCATCGTAATGGTTTTTGGAGGGTAAAGTTAGTTAGAAAACATCCTACTAGGATGCCTTTAGGAGAAATAGCTCCATGGTTTGGTTTTTTGTTAACTCTTAGTTTGTTTTTATCGGGAATTAGTCTTTGGTGGATTCCTCCTGCAATGTATCTGTTTGTAATATTCTTTGCAGGCATATTAGAGTCCTTTAGGTGGAAAAAAACATCAATGTTCATTGGTGTTCCAATACTTCTTTTCATGTTGCATACTACATTTAGCATTGGGTTTTTACATGGGTTTTTTGTAAAGGGAAAAGCACCAAAAGATAGAGTGCAAATTTAACTCCTGGTTAATAATCCAGCAGAAATTAATGAATTCTATTGGTTTAAGGATCCAGTGTTTACTACTGGTGTAGTATCTGTTTCTGAACAAAGAACAACTAGCAAGTTACTAACCATTGTAGCCTTTTTGTCTTCATTTAGTGTGATGATACCTTTAGAACTTAATTGGTCAAGTGCTAATTCAACCATTCCTACAGCACCATCTACAATTTCTCTCCTTGCAGCTACAACAGCACTAGCCTGTTGTCTGCGTAGCATTGCTTGAGCAATTTCCTGTGAATAGGCTAAATGGCTAATTCTTGCTTCCAGTACTTCTATGCCTGCCCTTTCTAATCTGTCTTCTACTGATGCTTGAAGTTCTGTAGCAACAACTTCCTGATGGCTAGAAAGTGCAATTCCTCCCTTATCTTTTTCTTCAATAATGTCATATGGATATTTTGTAGCCATGGCTCGAAGTGCAGCCTCACTTTGAATTTGAACATACTCTTCGAAATGATCAACTTCGAATAATGCTTCAGCAACATCATAAACTCTCCAAACTACAATGGCTCCAATTAATATTGGATTTGCATTAACATCATTTACTTTGATTTGTGATGACTCAAAATTTCTTATACGTAGTGAAATCTTCCGTTTTTCGAAAAATGGATTCAAGAAAAACCTGAATCCTTCAGTTTTTACTGTGCCGGAATACTTTCCAAAGAATAGCACTGCTGCCCCCTCATTAGGATGAATTATAATATATGAATTACAATAAATAGTCCATATTGGTCCAAAAATTAAAATATTAAAAATCCATCCTACATCTGGAATTGCAATAAAAAGAACAATTATAAAAATACCTAAGCCACAGTGTAGCCCTAAACCTAAAAATCCATTTAATGTGGTTTTTTGTATGTCTTTTGTGATTGATTCAGTCTTTGTTTTTCTCTCTTCAGTCATGCTATCGTATGTTCCATTTGAATTGAATATATAGGCATATTTGCTATTTGTCAAAAATATGTTGTAATGATTATATTGAATTTGGGAAATCTTTTTTGTTCATTAATAATCTCATTAAACAAACTTTGACGGGAAAGGTTCAACAGTTTAATTGCTTTAGTAACTAATATGCAGGATACAAAAAGTAGTATTTTTGGAGGAATTTATTTTCTTGCACCTGCAATTGCAATGTTTGCATTATTTCATCCTAGTGTTGGTTTTGTGCCAGCCCAAGCGATATCTGAGGGGGATCCTATGGCTCCATGGGCGGCAGCATTAGTTGGTTTAATTCCAGGATATCTTCTTTACAAAAGAGTAGTAACAGTTAGAGGACATGAATGGCATAGACTCCAAGCGTTGAAAAAACTATCAAAACATTATAAAAATGAAGATTCAGGTTCATGGGAACAAGATAATAGTTTCAGGTTACATACCACCGAAGGTTCTGCAGAAGTAGGGCAATTAACTCAAAAAGCTCTTGAAAAAATGCAAGGTAATATTGGAGATTTAATGATGGATAACCAAGAAGCTAGGAATGAAATAGAGACTAATGCAGAGATATCATTACTTTCAGACAGGGATCATGTTAATCTTGCTGCTGCAAGAATGAGAGGAGATACAACTCTTGAAGATAAAACGAAAAAAGTTACTGTGGCAGATAAAGAAAAAAAATCATTAATGGATAAACTATTAGATTGGACTGCATTGAAATTATCCAAAAAAGATAAACCACCAAAAAAAGTTGATGTTGTGATTAACAATGAACCAAATGTTAGGGAAAATATTCAAGGTGTATCTGGAGGGGCATCAGAGTATGACTCTATGATTGCTAATTCTTGGCATTGTAGGGTATGTGGCAATATGAATTCAATAGATTCAAATTATTGTGAGATGTGTGGTTCATCTAAATAATTTACATTTTTTAGCGAATTATTCATAGCACCCGGGTAGTCCGCATGACTGAGTGTAATGGCGGGTAAACGGGATTACTACGAAGTGCTTGGCGTTAGTAAAGATGCCAATGACAAGGAATTAAAGAAAGCATTTCGCTCATTAGCAAGGAAGTATCACCCTGATAAAAACTCGGATCCTGGGGCAGATGAGAAGTTCAAAGAGATACAAGAGGCATTTGCAATTCTTTCAGATTCAGATAAAAGAAGTCAATATGATCGTTTCGGGCATTCTGGTCCAGGAATGGGTGGAGGTTTTTCAGGTTTCGATATAAGATATGAAGATTTATTTGGTTCTGGATTAGAGGATATTTTCTCAAGTTTTTTTGGAGGAGGTGGTAGAAGTTCTCGTACTCGTCAAAGTAGAGGTAGGAGTATACTTGTAAGGAAAAAAATACCTTTCCAAATGGCTTTTGAAGGAGGATCAGAAGAAGTTACAGTTGATACCTTTTTACCATGTGAAAAATGCTCAGGTACGGGTGGCGCTAAACCAGATGATGTAGATATTTGTGCCACTTGCCGTGGGCAAGGGCAAGTAACCCAAACACGCCAAGTAGGCCCCTTTGTACAACAAACAAGTGGAATTTGTCCAAGCTGTAATGGTAGGGGTAAAACAATAATCAATCCATGTAAATCTTGTAGAGGAGATGGCAGAATTAAGAAAAAGCAGACGATTCGATTTAATGTTCCTCCAGGAGTAGATACTGGTATGAGATTAAGGATGCGAGGCAAAGGTCATGTTTCAGAGCATGGTGGAGTTGCTGGAGATTTAGAGATTGAATTGAAACTTGAACAACATCCTTGGTTTGAAAGAGATGGTTCAGAATTACTTATGTCGCTTCCAGTGGGTTTTCCAGATTTGATGCTCGGAAAAACTCTAGAAATACCGCACATTGACGGAAAGCCCCTAAAGTTGAAAATACCTCCCAATTCATTAGCAGGACATACACTGAATATTACTGGTCGAGGACTTCCTACTGGTCGAGGAAGGAGAGGTGATGTAATAATCTTGTTGAAATTACATATGCCTAAAAAAACAGATAAAGGTGTTAAGTCAAAGGTTGAGTCTCTTAGAACGGAATTAAGTATCTCCGAATCAGATTTAGAAAATGCAATATTAGATGAAGCTAAAGACAGAAGAAGTTGATTCTGTTTAAAAAAAGCGCCGTATGCAGGACTCGAACCTGCGACCTGCGGATTAACAGTCCGCCGCTCCACCAACTAAGCTAATACGGCAAGCAATCGGCCCACCGGACCTT
>MDSV01247664.1_pt1 | contig 22922 bp, 29 predicted proteins | sample 810851 | NCBI WGS metagenome assembly MDSV01 (sample SAMN05326640, study PRJNA326480) | marine metagenome | isolation source: seawater | place: Atlantic Ocean: North East | collected 2012 | reverse complement strand
TTCTAAGGGAGGTCTTGGGAAAGGGGAGCTTGGTGTTGTTGTTGCTCCTACTGGTGCTGGGAAATCAATGGTACTTGTACATCTCGGGGCAGCGGCGCTTAAGGCCGGGAAAAATGTATTACACTACACACTGGAATTGTCTGATACTGTTGTTGCTGGTCGCTATGATGCTGCTATTACTGGTGTTGAACTAAAAAACCTGGTGGTGTTTAAGGAGAAGATATATGACGAAATCAGAGAGGTTGAGGGAAAGTTAATAGTCAAAGAATATCCCACAAGAAGCGCCAGTATCCAGACAATTAAAAATCACGTTGAGAAGCTAAAAAGGCGTAATTTTAATCCGGATATGATCATTGTGGATTACGGAGATCTAATTCGACCAGAAAATAGTAGAAAAGATGAGAAAAGGCACCAACTCGAAACTATTTACGAAGAGCTTAGAGGAATAGCTCAAATTTGTGAGTGTCCACTCTGGACTGCATCGCAAACTAACAGGTCTGGGTTGAACGCAGAAGTGATCACAATGGAGTCAATCTCCGAGGCGTTCAACAAATGTTTTGTAGCAGATTTTATATTCACGGTGTCGAGAACCGTGGAAGATAAGAATACTAACCAGGGACGTATCTTTATTGCAAAGAACCGTAACGGCCCAGATGGATTGGTGTATCCTCTGTTCATGGACACAAGCAACGTGAAAATTAAAGTCTTGCCAAAAACGGGTGAGACTGCCAATGATATTATCCAGAAATCTTCTGCTGAAAGGTTAGCAAACCTGAAAGAGAAGTACAAGGTTTTCAAGAAAGAAGGAGGAAAAAATTAATGGAACTATCAAATCAAATCTTATCAGAAATTACAGTGCATATGAAGTACGCTAGATACTTGGAAGACAAAAAGCGTAGAGAAACTTGGGAAGAGCTTGTAACTAGGAACATGGAAATGCACCTTAAAAAATTTCCAGAATTAGAGTTGCAGATTAGAAAAGCATATAAACAGGTTTTTGATAAGAAAGTGCTACCGTCAATGCGCTCAATGCAGTTTGGCGGCAAGCCGATTGAGGTGGCTCCAAACAGGATTTTTAATTGTGCTTTCATGCCTGCGGATGACTGGCGCTGCTTTGGAGAGGCAATGTTTTTACTTCTTGGTGGAACAGGAGTAGGATACTCTGTACAAAAGCATCACGTTGAAAAACTACCAGAAATCACTAGGCCTAATATGAAGCGCACAAGAAGATTCCTTGTAAACGACTCTATCGAAGGCTGGGCAGACGCAGTGAAAACTTTAGTTCGCTCATATTTTAATGGAGGTTCGAGACTTCGATTTGATTATACAGATATTCGCCCGAAGGGTGCTGCTCTCATTACTTCTGGAGGCAAGGCCCCAGGCCCTCAACCCTTGCGTGAGTGCTTGGTAAAGTTAGAGGGAATGCTCTCGCAGAAGGAAAATGGAGATAAGCTAAAGCCAATTGAAGTACACGATATGATTTGTCATATAGCAGATGCTGTGCTGGCAGGTGGTATTCGTCGGGCTGCACTTATTTCACTGTTCTCGGCAGACGACGAGGACATGATTGCTGCAAAAACAGGAAATTGGTGGGAGACCAATCCACAACGAGGCCGAGCTAATAACTCTGTTGTTTTATTGCGTCACAAAATTGATAGAGAATATTTTATGAATCTTTGGGATAGAGTAAAGGCATCGGGAGCCGGCGAGCCTGGTTTTTATTTTTCAAATGATAAAGACTGGGGAACAAACCCTTGTTGTGAGATTGGTCTTAGGCCATACCAATTCTGTAACCTTACAGAAGTAAATGTATCAAACGTAGAATCACAAGATGATTTAAACGAGAGGGTGCGAGCAGCTTCTTTTATTGGAACCCTACAAGCCAGTTATACTGATTTTCACTACCTCAGAGATATTTGGAGAAGGACAACAGAGAGAGATGCCTTGATTGGTGTCTCAATGACTGGCATTGCCTCAGGCGCTGTTTTAGATCTTGATATGAAAGAAGCCGCAAAATGCGTGAAGCAGGAAAACGAACGCGCCGCAGAGTTGCTAGGCATTAGACCAGCCGCAAGGACAACGTGCGTAAAACCTGCAGGTACCACTTCACTCACATTAGGAACGTCATCAGGGATCCACGCCTGGCATAATGATTATTATATTCGAAGAATTAGAGTGGGCAAGAATGAACCAATCTATGACTACTTGATCAGCAACCACCCAGAACTTATAGAGGATGAATATTTCAGCCCTCACACTACAGCTGTGATTTCCATCCCTCAAAAATCACCAGAAGGATCTATACTGAGAACAGAATCTGCGTTACAGCTTTTGAGGAGAGTAAAGCACGTAACAGATGAATGGGTTAAGCCTGGTTTTCGCAAGGGCCAGAACACTCATAACATATCCGCAACCGTATCAATTAAAGATGCCGAGTGGGTTGATGTGGGTGATTGGATGTGGGAAAATAGAAATAGTTACAATGGTTTGTCTGTGTTGCCATACAATGGAGGGACATACACTCAGGCCCCTTTTGAAGATTGCTCAAAGGAAACTTATGAGGCCATGATGAATTCTTTAACTGGAATTGACCTCACCAAGGTCACCGAAGAAGAAGACAATACAGACCTTAAAGGTGAAGTAGCTTGCGCAGGCGGAGCATGCGAAGTGAAGTTTGTATGATTACATTAACTGAAACTGCGGCTAACAAAGTTAGGGTAATGCTTTTAGAGAAAGAAGAAACTGGTTTAAGGGCAGCAGTCCAGGGCGGAGGCTGCTCTGGCTTTACTTATAAGCTGTTGTTTGATAACAAAAAAGATGGAGATAAGGTTATTTTCGACAAGGGTGTAGAAGTATATCTTGATCCAAAGAGTTTCTTGTACCTTATGGGAACAGAAATTGATTTTATAGATGATCTCAACCAGTCAGGGTTTAAATTTGTAAACCCTAATGCCAAAAGGACTTGTGGCTGCGGAGAAAGTTTTTCTATTTAAAACTATTGACAAACCTGTTAAAATATATTATTATTGTAATACAACTCAACAAGAAAGGATAAATTATGAGTTCTAACGACGATAAACTACTAACCAAGGAAGAGCACCTTGCAAATTACATTAAAACATTTGTTGCAATTGAGGACGCTATGGAACCATTTAAGGAGCAGCGCAAAGATCTACGCGAATCTTATAATGAGAATGGGTGGTTATCTAAAGAAGAGATGCGCCTAGCTGTGAAAGCTTACCGACTGTACAAATCTGAGACTGACATGGAGATCTTAACAGATTATGTAAACAAGTGTCAACGCTCAGTTGGGAGGATCAATGGTCTCTAAAATAGAAATGCTAAAGCCCGTAAATAGACACCTGTTGATTGTTCCTCATGTCCACAAGGATGAAACAAATTCTGGAGTTTTATTACCGGAAGATTACAAGCCAGAGGAGAATCAATATATCGAAGCATCAGTCATTGATATCGCTTCAGATTGTAGTAAGCAGTTTAGTCACTTAAGATATAACAATGTTGATAATAACAAGATTGTTGTAGATAAATCCATGATTCAAGAGGTTAAATTAAAAGAAAAAACTCACTATATGATTCTGGAGAATTATGTGGTAGGTGTTTACAGGAGGCCCAGTGAAAATTGATCTGTTTGGTGACAACATAGGTGCGGTTGAATACATTTCACATATGGGTACGGATCTGTCAGTTGTTAATGCAGCCAGGGTATCGTTCGGCTCAAAAAAAGAGGAAGTAGATGAAAAAGATATTAAACTTATTAACTATCTTATGGCACACAATCACTCTTCGCCATTTGAACATTGCACTATCACATTTCGTTTTACCGTTCCTTTGTTTATTAGGAGCCAGCATCACAGGCATCGCACTTGGGCTTACAATGAGATATCTCGTAGGTATACTTCTGTAGATATTCAATTTTATGAACCAGAAGAGTTCAGGACACAACACAAATCAAATAGACAGGCTAGCACCGACAGTCTTTTCGACCCATTGCTAGAATCAAACAGAGATGGCTCCCCGACTTTATCTACGGCTTCTACTCAGGTAAAGTCCCATCACAAGGAAAGTTTGAGACTTTTTGAAAGCTTGCTTGAATCAGGGGTTTGCAGAGAACAAGCCAGAGGTGTGTTGCCACAAAATCTTTACACTCAATACTATGGAACTGTTAACTTGCACAACTTACTAAAATTTATCTCTTTGAGATCTCACGGTGGAGCCCAGTGGGAAATTCAGCAAGTCGCAGAGGCTTGTTTAGAAATCGCAGAGGAGTTTTTTCCTCACTCTGTGCATTCTTTTATAAAGCACAAAATGGAAGATTAATGAAAAAAATAGCACTTCTCCTATTATTATTTGCATGCTCAGACAGCAGCGTCACTACTGGTGGTTTTGATACTCAGGTTACCAGGCCCATGATACCAGATTCGTCTGTGGTTGACATTCAAGTGGTTGAAATACCAGACATCACCGTTGATGTTTGGGTCAACCCTTGTGCAGATATCCCGAATACACATGTCAGATTCTGTGATTGCAATCCAAGTTGTTGTCAGAGGCAAACCTGGTATTGTCCACCCACTGGAACAGAAATTCAGGCTAAGTACGCGGTGTTAGATATTTGCGACGAGACACTGACCCCATGCGACAGAAACAGAGATCCTGCTTGTCCACCTGCCGAGATAATTGAAGAGACTGGTTGCCAACATGCTTTTGATTGCCCTCCTGGAATAAATGAGGACTTTACAATGTATTATGATTGTGAGGTAGATGGCAATTCAGGTAGACAAGAAGTTAAGTGTGACAAGGGGAGGTTGTACTACGGAGAATGTATTACATGCTTCGAAGAAGAGGAGGTTTGTGATTTTCAGGATAACGATTGTGATGGTGAGATCGATGAGGGCCAAAGAAATGCGTGTGATGGCTGCGGTACTGTACCAGAGGATATCTGCGATGGCCTCGATAATGACTGTGATGGCACCTCAGATGAGCAGCTGATTAGAGAGTGTACGACTGAGTGCAACTCAGGCCTTGAGATATGCGCAAATGGGAATTGGATCGGCTGCACAGCACAGAGGCCACAAGATGAACAATGTGACGGAGAAGATAACGATTGTGACGACCTTGTCGACGAAGGATTAAACTGTCAGTGTCCACCAGAGATGGTCGGGGCCCTGATACCTTGCATGGAACCACCACTGCTTTGTGGTATGGGGTTCAAAACCTGTGAATGTGTTAACGAGGATTGCCAAATTACTCAGATGACGGACTGTTTTGCAGCATGTCATTGGGTACCAGAACTGGCCGGAGGGTTACCTTGCGATCAGATGATGGGGTTGGCGATCGAGCCAGAACTATGTAATAATTTTGATGAAGATTGTGATCTATTAATCGACGAGCGATTATCTAGATCGTGCTACACCGGACCAGAAAATACACTGAACGTAGGTGTCTGTGAACCCGGAAGCCAGATTTGCAACGCGGGCCAGTGGTACGGAAGACGAGCTACGGGGAACTACACACTTGGAGTTTGCACTGGAGAGGTCCTTCCCTCTGAAGAAATCTGTGATGGAGCAGATAACGACTGCGATGGTATTGTAGATTTTGGAGAAGAAATACCAGAAACTGATATTTTATTTATTGTTGACTGGTCCGGCTCGATGGAGAACTACATAAATGCGGTACGAATGGCCATGAACCGGTTCGCTCAAACTTTTGAGGCAGAAGATAAGTTAAAATGGGGGCTGATCGTCGGCCCTAGACTATTGCCAAACGAACTTGACGATTACGGGAGGATGAAAGAGGGACTCATATTGCAGTCAGATATCGCTGAATTTGAGGATTTTTTGACTGCATTTGCCAATGTTGGGCAATTTGATAATCAGACAGGTAATGAGATGTTGAAAGATGCATTGTTACTTTCGGTGAGGAGTATATCTGGAAATCTTAATTACGACTTCAGTAGTTCAGTATGGTCTAATAGAACCGGATCTCTGCCTCCGCTTCAGAGTTTTAAAGTAACATGGAGATCAAATGCAGATCGAGTTATTGTATTGTTTTCAGATGAGCATGATCAGACATTTTTGGTACCTCGTGTTTCGGATCAAGTTGCTCTTCAGGCACTTACGGGCACTCCGAATCTAAAGACTTATATATTTGCAGACTTCCCTGCACCTTGGAGAAACTACGCTAATGATACTGGAGGAAGAGTGTTTGACTTATCTTCAAATCAGCAGCAAATGTATGATGATTTAATGTCTATATTAGATGAAATATGCCTATCTGGCGAAGCTTCTAATAATATCAACAGTTTGCCTCAAGGTTTTTACCCTGCTTCTTTTAGGGCAAGGTATAATCACAAGATTGGCATATGCTTCTGAAGAATGTAGTTATCGGCTCTAGTGTAGAGTCTGCATTTTATGCCCTTTTAAATGAATGTTATTTTATACCCACACTCAATCTACCGCCGATGTTTTATAATGTCTTGGATATTCCTATTCTTGGCTTAAAAACAGAATCTGAAGCCTGGCCAAAAATAAATTTAATTCTTGGCATACTTTCAAGAAGAATTGCTATTGATGGTCAAAATTCAATTAAAATAGTTGACAATCAAATAAAGATTACAAACGGAGTATCAAATTTTAAGTATAGGTTTGAAAAATTATTTGTCTTTGACCCGTCTGGTGTTCAGTTGGAGAACAATATAAAAACTGCAAAACCAAAAACTTTTGTTGTTCTAGACGATTTTGAGCTTTCCATTTTGGGCGAAAAGAGATACAACTTAAAACCAATTATTCGAAAAGCCGGCTTCGCAAGTCGGTTACATTTCTATTCATCAGACAGGGTAGATGGTTCAAATTTTATCACAGATTGTGTAGTACAATCACAATTAACCCAGGATCAGTTAAATTCATTTGACTATTCTGATACAATGGCAAGATTCGTAGTTGAGAGGCATTTGAACTCCATAGGCGTTTATGGACGAGCCATGACCAAGTACAAAAGTGGAAAAATTAAGTATCGAAAACCTAAGGTTTCACATATGAAGAGGTTAGTTCGCGAACAAGATAATAATGTATATGAGGAATCTGAAAGCGTGAAATTTCTAAACTTATCATTGGGGAAAATAATTGAAAAAAGCACCAAAGGGTAGAAATGTAGCAGGGATTGTTCCTTTAGCGGGATGGAAAAATTCTTTTGATTTCCCCTGGCCAGATTACTTGCAACCTCTTCGGGAAGGTTTTCTAGCACTAGAAAGATCGGTATACGAATGCGCCTACGCGGGATGTGACTCTATATGGGTCGTCTGTAATGATGACATTGCTCCTGTGGTAAGAACGAGGCTGGGCGACTATGTTATGTCACCTAAATATTTTGATGAGAAACAGTTTGTTAAAAATAAAGAGTATCATCAAAAGTGGATTCCAATCTTTTACACTCCTGTGAGCCAGAAGGACAGAGACCGAAGAGACAGCTTGGGGTGGTCAGCACTTCATGGGGCATTGATGGCATTTCAAATATCAGACAAAATGAGTCAATGGGTTCTTCCGACTAAATATTATGTATCTTTTCCGTATGGAATATACAATCCAGAGTTCTTAAAAAAACATAAGGATGCGATCAGAGGTCCCGACTCATTTTTTATATCATACGAACAGAAGACGGTTAGAGACAACCTATACTTGGGGTTCACATTTAAGCCAGAGGATTGGCCCAAATTTAAGCACCACATAAAAGATCAGTGCACTGGAGGCAGCAGGGCTTTGCCGGCACATGAAAGATGGTCAAGTCGTCATTTTACTCTTGACAAAATATTCAATGTTGATGTAATATCAGTAGATAAGAAGGTCGAAGTACCTGAGTATTACAATATGGATACTTGGGACAGTCTACTGGAGTATTACAATTCAGAGATGAAAATACCTAGGCCAACCAAGCAATTTATGAAACCATACTACCACAGGAGAATAATAGAAAATGAAGAATATTGAAGAAACTTATAACATGATGCCAACAATAATAAAGCAGCATGCAGGTATGCCAGACAACTATATTAACTTGACAACAGACCAAAAAAGGTTTATAATAGAGATGTTCGATATTGATAGGGAAGCAGTGAGAGCATCCCTCAAGGAAACTCTAGAAGAAATGAAAGGTTTAGTTAATGAACTCTAGAACAGAAAGCTCTATCCCATTCGTCGGCCTGCATGCCCATTCAGTTGCCGGCTCACCATTTGATGCCCTCGGGTATCCACCAGAACACATGGACTTTGCTTATGGCAATGGTATGGACGCATTAGCACTTACAGATCATGGCAACATGAACGGCCTCGCTTGGCAAGTTCTTCACGCTAAAAAGATGAAGAAAGCCGGCAAAGAGTTCAAACCTATTTTTGGCTGTGAAGCTTACTTTATTCCGTCCGTTGCAAAGTGGAAGGAAGAATACGAAGAGATCAAGAACGCTGCAAAGAAGAAGTCTGACTACGAGGCAGATAATTCAGGTACTACTGTAGAAGACGAGGGTGCTTCCAAGAAGAAGATCAAGTCTGTCCTCAACCGCCGCCGTCACCTTATTTTGCTGGCTATGAACCAGACAGGCCTCCAGAATATCTTCAAGATGATTTCGCGCTCTTACAGCGGAGATAATTTTTATCGCTATCCTCGTGTTGACTATGCTCTCCTTAAGAAACACAACGAAGGCGTCATTGCTGCTTCGGCTTGTCTTGGTGGAGTTTATGCTGGTAACTATTGGGAAAACCGCGACGTTGGCCCAGATGCTATTCTCGGAGCAATGCGCCAAACCACACAGAAGATGCAAGATATTTTTGGTGACAGATGGTATGGGGAACTCCAGTGGAACAATGTTCCAGAGCAGCATGAACTCAACCGCTACATCATTCAAATGAACCAGGAGTTTGGTATCGATCTTATCTCAACTGCTGATTCACACTATTATAACGCAGACGTTTGGAAGGATCGCGAACTTTATAAGCGACTAGGCTGGCTAGGTAAAGGTAGGCCGGACTATTTATCTGACGAGCTTCCTGTATCTGTTGAAGAAGTCGGTTACGAGCTTTACCCTAAGAATGGTGACCAGATGTTTGAATCGTACAAGAAGTACTCGAAAGAATGCGGAGCAGAATACGATGACAAGCTGGTACTCGATTCGATCAAGAGGACACACCAAATTGCGCATGAGAGGATTGAAACATTCCTTCCAGACAACACAGTTCGCTTGCCCGACTTTGTGGTCCCGGAGGGGTCAACCGCGGGCCAGACCTTGGCTGCCCTTTGTGTGGAGGGCCTCCGGTCTCTCGGTCTTGCTAATGAGCAGAAGTACGTTGATCGCCTTAAGCACGAGGTCAATGTTATCGAAGATCGAGGGTTCTCGAAGTATTTTCTAACAATGAAAGCGATTGCCGATGTTGCAGTTACTAGACAACTTGTTGGCGCTGGCCGCGGCTCTGCTGCTGGTTCACTTGTTGCGTATGTTCTAAATATTACTCAAGTCGATCCTATTAAATATGGACTTCAGTTTGAGAGATTCTTAACCAAGGGCGGCTCAGGTTACCCAGATATTGACTATGATGTATCTGATCCTATGACTCTCAAAGAAGAACTGATTGACGAGTGGGGTGATGACTCAGTTGTGCCGATCACAAACTGGAACACGCTGCAACTTCGATCTCTGATCAAGGATATTTCAAAGTTCTACGGTATAGAGTTTACTGAGGTTAACAACGTAACAAGCAAGATGGTCTATGAAGCCACACCTCTTGCGAAGAAGAAGCATGGAATTACAGCAGGTGTGTATGTCCCAACGTTTGAAGAGTTAATGGAGTTTTCAGAATCACTGCAGAAATTTTTGCAAAAGTACCCACATATTAAGACACACATTGAAAAGCTGTATGGCCAGACACGTTCTGCCTCTCGACATGCGGGTGGTGTTGTTGTGGGTGAAAACCTGGATAAGTGGATGCCTCTAATCAACTCAGGAGGAGTTAGGCAGACACCATGGTCTGAGGGTCAGAACGTGCGTCATCTTGAGCCCATGGGTTTTATCAAGTTTGACATCTTGGGCCTTGCTTCACTACGAATGTTGGAGGGAGCCATCGAGCGCATACTTCGCAGACACCACGGAATGAGTGACCCAACATTCGCAGACATCAAAGACTACTATGACAAGAACCTGCACCCAGAGGTCATTGATCTAGAAGACAAGGATGTCTGGCAAAACATTTTCCACAAAGGCAAGTGGGCCGGCATCTTCCAGTTTACAGAAACTGGGGCACAGTCATTTTGTAAGAACGCAAGGCCTGACAATATCATTGACTTGGCTGCTATCACTTCTATTTATCGTCCTGGTCCGCTAGGTGCAGGAGTAGACAGAAAATATATCGGAGCAAAGTCTGAACCAGAGGAAGTAGAATATGTCAACAAGCACGTCAGAGAAGTAACAGAGGAAACATATGGTTTCCTTATTTTTCAGGAGCAGATTGCTATGCTGGCCCACAAGCTTGGCAAGGGCCTGTCTCTTGATGAGGGTAATAAACTTAGAAAACTACTTACTAAGAAAGGTACAGGCGCAGTACAAGCAGAGAAAGACAAAATTTTTGATAAGTTCAAGCGCGGTTGTATCGAGAAAGGAATGAAAGACTATGAGGCAAGAGAACTATGGGAAACTTTTGAGTACTTTTCAGGATATGGTTTTAACAAGTCACACGCTGTATCCTACTGTGTACTATCCTATCAGTGTGCTTATCTACTTAACTACTATCCAGCCGAATGGTTAGCAGCCTTCTTGGATAAGGAGCCAGAAACAAGAAAGGAAAGGGCGATCGCCACAGCAAAATCACTCGGCTACAACGTTGAGCCCTTAAATGTAAACACATCTGGAGTAAACTGGGAAATCAGCAAAGATGGAAAAACTTTGATCCAACCACTGTCTTCCATTAAAGGCTTGGGTATTAAGGCCATCGAGCAGATTATACAACACAGACCGTTTAAGACAATAGAGGAATTTTTATTCCATCCAGAAATAACTTATTCGAAATTGAATAAAAAATCCATACAGGCCCTGACCTTATCTCAGGCAATGAATAGTCTAATAGACGACCGCTTCACTGGGTTGAAACATTTTTGGAACGCAGTGGCGGAAGATAGACCAAGAAAAGAAAAGAATCTATTAGAGAATATTGAAGCATACGCTCCAACTGGAGATTTCTCAGAGGAAGAAAAGTTAGAATATCTAGTTAATTTAACGGGAGTGTTTCCAATAAATGCGGTGGTTACACCGAGAGTTAGGAACAAGTTAGAGGAACTTTATATTCCTCCAATTTCTGAATTTGATCCTGAGCTTGGGGTAACATGGTTTATCCCCAGAGAATGTAAGCTGAAAAAGTCAAAGAACGGAAAGAACTTTTATGTTGTCAAAGTTATCGACGACAACAATGAAACGACAGTAATTAGGTGTTGGGGTGTAGACCCCGATAAAGATATTGTACAAATCAACAGGCCTTATATGGCCAGATTGAATTACAATCAACAGTGGGGTTTTTCCACTTTTAGTATGAGAAAGATGTTTAAGCTATTAGCATAAAGGAGAAATAATATGGCTAAATTAACAGGACTGGCTGCAAAAGTTGTAGCAGATCAGTATAAAAAAACACTAGAAAAGAAAGGGTTTGCATTTTTTGAAAATGGAGACTACAACTTAAACATCGTTGGAGTAAGAAATAACTCTGGCGATGCTTCCAAATTTGATGACTTCATCAATGTTATCTATAAGGTAAGCGGAGAGTGGGTATGTGATACTTACCCAGTGACTACCGAGCCAGGCCCTTCAATCTTGCGAAGACCGCTAAAAGAAGTTGCCCACAAGGGAACCGCGATCTTGGTTCCGGGCCAATACAGAAGCACTTATAAGATCGACTGGCACGGAAACAGAGATAGGGGCCATATGGCGCTGTGCCAGAGAGGTGGCCAAGTTAGTGTATGGAGAGACAACAATAGAGATACAACTCCTGACTACCACGGCCCTGAAGATGTAGGGTGGTACGGTATCAACATCCACAAACACCGCGGCTCAGATGCACGAATAAATACGGGAGGCGCCTCCGCCGGCTGCCAAGTTTTTCAAAGTAGTGTAGACTTTGCAGAGTTTATGGAAATCTGCTCAGACGCTAGAGATCAATGGGGCAACAGTTTTACGTATACACTATTGGAGGAAAAATGTCTTTGTTAGAAGAAAATTTTGTTAGAGTATTTCACACGCATGAAAATGTTAAAACACCCATCAGAGCACATCCAACTGATGCAGGAATGGATTTCTTTTTTTGTCCTAAGGATAAGACAATCCAAAGAAGAATTGATCCAGGACAAAGTGTTCTACTTGAGACTGGAATCAAGATGGAGGTTCCTCAAGATTGTATGTTGCAGATCATGAACAAGTCGGGCATCGCAAGCAAGAAGCACTTAATTGCAGGCGCCTGCGTCGTTGATGAGGGATACAGTGGAGAGATTTTTGTAAACCTTCATAACATTGGAAAAACAGCACAATTTATCGAGCCTGGCCAAAAAATTGCCCAAGGCGTTTTTGTGAGAATTGAAAAACCTAATATTAAGATTCTTGAAATGGATAATATCTACGGCGGAGAAACAGCAAGAGGCAAAGGCGCTCTTGGCTCAACGGGAGATATCTAATGGCTAGCTTTGCAAGAAAGTTAAAAAGAAAGCAACTTGTCGTGGCTAGGAAAAAGTTTATGAAAGACTTTAAAAGGTCTATGTCAAAGTTTAAGAAGCAAGTCATGTGCTCTAAATGTGGTAGGCAACCATATCCCGGAGAGAAGATAGACAACTGGCATATTGATAAATATTCAGAAAAGATTGACTTAATCTGTACAGATTGCTATACTGGAGAAGAAAGTGAGGAAACAAATGAAAACAGCACTGAGCTTTGATGATGTTCTTTTGGTCCCGAGAATGTCAGAGATAGAATCTAGAAAAGATGTGGACCTCTCATCCGTATTAAAATACACAGACTATGATGAAAGTCTTGATCTATTAACTGGTTATGAGTTTTCACTTCCTATCATCTCTTCTCCAATGGATACTGTTACTGGAAGAGATATGATGAGAGCGATGCACCATGCAGGAGGCCTTGGTATCGGCCATAGGTATTGCTCTATAGAAGAACAGGTAGAAATGGTACGACCAACTATCAGTCACCCTTACAAGAAAAAAGAAGAGAAACTGGATTGGGACAAGGTCAAAAGTACCTCCTCCTTACACCCGTTTATGAAAGAGGTTTACGTAGACCCTTACCATTCGCCAAAGGCAAAGGCCTTGAATACTGGAGTTGATGACTATCTGCAAGATGTTAAGAGTTTTAGTCACACAGCTGCAGCTGCTATTGGTGTAACAGGAGACTTCCTTGAACGTGCCCAGGAACTTGTAAAAGCAGAGTGTAAGATTCTTTGCATTGATGTAGCTCATGGCCATCACATCTCCGTGAAAAAAGCTCTTAAGAAACTTAAGAAGCAGTTTGGTGATGATGTTGTACTCATTGCAGGTAATGTAGCTACTGCAAGAGCCTTCGAGCACTTGTCTGATTGGGGAGCAGATGCAATAAGGGTAGGTATCGGCGGAGGCTCTATTTGCTCTACAAGAATCCAGACTGGTCATGGTGTACCAACACTGCAATCAATTATAGACTGTGCAGAATCAGAGGGTGATGCAAAGATCATAGCTGATGGTGGAATTAGAAATGCCGGAGATATTGTTAAATGTCTCGCTGCAGGTGCAGACTTTGTAATGCTGGGTTCGCTACTGGCCGGAACTGATCAAACCCCTGGTCAAGTGTTTACTTCAGCAGAGGGTAACAAATATAAGGTCTACAGAGGTATGGCTTCTGCAGAGGCCCAGATTGACTGGAGAGGCAAGGCAAAGTCTCTTGAGGGTGTGTCTACTACTATTCCATGGAAGGGTTCGGTGAAAAAAATCTTAAAAGATTTAGAACAAAACATTCGCTCTGGACTTTCCTACAGTGGTGCGACTAGTATAGAGGACTTGTATAGCAGTGCAAAGTTTATCAAACAAACTCAAGCAGGCATGCGGGAAAGTTTTACACATATTTTAAACAGATGAAAGAACACCACCCAGATAAAGTTGTCAAATTTGTTTTTAGCGTGTACGAAAAACTTTCAGCAGATCTAAAGATAAGATTAAGATACGACAACTTAAGCCAGACTAAATTTTTTGCTGGAATAGTCAAGCTTTATTTAGAAAATGATGAGAATATGATGAAGGTTATGTACAAAGTTAAACAAAATGCCGCGTCTATGGGTAAGAGCAAATTGAACAGAACAATAAAAGATATAAACAGAGGAGAAAATATTATGGAACAATTAGGAATCACAGATTCTGACAAACAAAGTATATTTGATTTGATTGAGATGGATTCACAAGAATATGAATAAAGAGACTTGTAAATGTTGCGGAAGAGAAAAAGAAAAATGTTGGATAGATTACCCAGAAGATGACAACTGTATATATGAGACCATCAGAAAACATGGTCCTATAACACTAGATGAGGTCTCAAAGAGACTGGGTATATCTCTGGTAAGAGTGGCTCAGATTGAAAAACAAGCATTAAAGAAACTTTCTAAGAGAATAAAAATATGACTTTTATCCAAAAAACTTACTATTTATAGTTGTACAAATACACTATTCACTAATTTGAAAAGGAGAATATAAAATGAGTGATAACAAATTACTAGCAGAGAACACAGTTCGACGCTTCATGAAACTAGCAAACGTAGACTCTTTAACTGATACTTTCATTCAGGAGACATACGCATCAAAGATGAAAGATGAGAAAGATAAAGAAACACAAAAAGAGGAAGCTGAAAATACTGAAGAGGTTGTGGAAGAATCAGAAGAAGAGATTGATATCAACGAAGAAGAGGAACTTGAACTCAATGAAGAAGAGATTGACGAGATGATGGGCTCTTCTTATAAAGACGAAGATGCGGAAATGGAAGATCCCGAAGGTGAAGGTCTCGAAGGCGAAGAGCCAGGAAAGGCAGACTTAAGCCTATCTGAAGAAGAAGCACAGGTAATCATCGATCTAGGCAAACGCCTCGAAGAAGCGATGGGTGACGAAATGGTCGCCGGCGACGACATGGGCGAACTAGATCCGGGCGAGGACATGGGCGGAGAAGAAATGGCTGCAGCTGATGAACCCGAAGGAGAAGAAGAGGATGACGAGCTTGGAATGATGGCAGAAGAAAAAGACGCTATTGTACAAGAGGTTCTGAAAAGAGTAGCAAAGAGGCTCGTATCAGAAAGAGTCAACCGATCTTAAGATAAAAATTTGTTATCACGTTCTATATGAAAACCCCAAGTTTATCAAAAGCTATGGGGTTTTTGTTTTGACAATCTCTAAAAAAAGTGTTATTATCAAATAATGAGTGATTTAGTATTTTACAGTATAATCATGTTCTGGTCTGGAGTATTCTTAACCAAGGCAGTATTTTATTTTGATATGAAGCGCAAGAAGCGCCGCTTTTATCTTTTAATGTCTGCAGCAATATTGCAAGTTCTAGACTCAATCTACACTTGTCATATGGCAGTCACTGAATACGCGTCTACAGAATTAAAAAACATAGATTCCATAGAAGAAAACGATATTCAAGAATATTTAAGAAAAGAGGGTGACAAAATTTCTATTTTCATGGATCTATATACTCTGCTCTTTATAAAGGCCACTCCGGAGAGCGGAAGAGAATATATAAACTATAGAACTTGGAAAGAAGCTCACGCTCTAATATTAAAGATGCGCGAGGCTATCAATCATGAAAAAAATAAAGGCTAGTTACTGGAAAGTGAAAGAAGACACTTATAAATTGCAAATACAAACAAAAGAAGAGCAGAAAAACATACAAAAGATGCTACCAGGCTGGCAGTGTGTTTCGTTCGGGTACGTACCATCAACAAGCGAAGAAATTTTGGTCTTCGAGAAAAGTTTTAAATCAGAAATAGACTGGACAAAGTTTCTAAACTCTGATATGATTATAGAGAAAGTAGAAATGAGAGACATAAATGAGTAAAAGAATTTCAAATCAACCAAAAAAGAAAAATAAAAAGAAAAAAGAAATTGATCTCAAAGAAGATGATAAGCAGATTGTGATTGTTAATAACATCCAGGCACCCAGCAACCCAGAGCCAGAACTGCGAACCATCAACTTATATGGGGATATAACTGAGCAGAAAGGAGCTGATGTTGTAGCAGCGCTGTTGTATTTGGAGAACACGTCTCACACTCCAATGTTAGAAGACCCCACAGATCCAGAATCAATGCCTGTTGTTGTAGCTCGTTCTATAGCAATGATGGTCTCAACCCATGGCGGCGTCGCGTCGGATATGTTTTCAATTTTGGACATTATGGATATGGTCAAAGAGAGAACTTGTGATATAGAGACATTTGGTATTGGCAAGGTGATGTCGGCGGGGGTACCCATCCTCGCAGCCGGCACTAAGGGAAAAAGAAAGGTCGGACGCAACTGCCGCATAATGCTACACAATGTCATGGCTGGAACAGGAGGTACAATTTTTTCAATGGAGAACGAATTAGAAGAGATCAAATGGGTACAGGAGAGGTACATAGAGACGCTGGCCAGCTACACTAAGTTGACACCTTCTAAAATCAAGAAACTCCTAAAGACTCAGAAGGATGTTTACATCTCTGCAGAGGAAGCAATTAAAATGGGTATTGCTGACGAGATTATCTAATTATACAGAGGAGCCTTAACATGTCGTGGCACGAAGAATTTTTATCAGAGAACAACAAGAAACCTACGCTATCAACAATGGGAGACCTTTTCAGTCTTATTGAGGAGGTTTTTGAGGCGGAAAAGGGTACCCTATTCGGACAAGCTAAGAGTGAAATTGAAATCTTAAAAGAACAGTTCCTTAATGAAAGAAAAGATTTAACTCTAACACTTCAAGCAATACCAGAAATAAGCGTAAGCGAACTAGGTTGGACAGACGTTCAAACTAAGGGTGATAAGAAGGTTTCAGGCCCAGAGAGAGAACAACTTGGCCAGTTTCTCAAGCAAATAGAAGGGCAAGACCTAGCCGCAAAAGTCGCAAGCCTGGCTCTCTTCTATGAGAATGGCCCTTCGGAAGACTACGATAGGCTACCAGTTGGTCAAAAAATCTCAAAGGTACTATCTTATCTAGTTTTTTTCAAGGCACTTACAAAGGTTGTATCGAACTTCAATGCTGCATCTGCTGGGTTCAACTTTGAAGCGTTTCTTGCTGTGCTGCTAGATGGCAAACAAGTACCAGCAAATACAGGGACTATTGCTGACTTTACTACGGGAGACGAGATACCAATCAGTTTGAAACTTTACGCCGAGAAATCAGTGGTTGTTGGTGGTTCTTTCAACGACCTCGTGGGCGACTTAGTAAAGCCACAATTCAGCGGCTTTGATGGAATGAGATACGTAGTGTGTATGAAGTCATTCAAATCATCTGAGACGGGAGAGAAGCAGGGCTCTGGACTCGACATTGAAGGCGACATCAAATTTTTTCAGTTTGATTTCACACTTGATAACATTGCGAATATAATTGCTAGGTCTATGGACAAGTCAAAGATTTGTATTCAACTTCCGGCCGCCTTCGTTGCGTCTGAGGGTAGAGAAGACGTAGCAAGTACACTTCCAGGTGCTTCAATGCCGTCCGCGCAGGACCTAGAAGACATGTTTATTGGCTTTTTTAAGCAAGAAATTGTGTCCGCACTGGAAGGCACCGGAATTGAAATCAACGACGGCCAAGTCACTGCATTTTTAGATGCGCTGAAGTGGTCAAAGAGGGATTCTCTTTTCGCCCCTGTTGGCAAAGGGGATGTGCAAAAGTTTGTTGTCCGAGGTCAATCAGGAATAAAAGGAAAGACTGGAAACTCAGAGGTGAAAAACATCGTCGATGTCCTTGCACAAGATGGCGTCTTTGACTTAGACCCTGAAAACCCTCGCGGCGCACAAGCAGTTGTCAAGGTGCTCAAAAAGCAATTTGCCCGGGCAACAGATGCCGCCAATGACAAAGTACGCGCACAGTTCGCAAGTGCAAGAGTAAAGGATGAAAGAAACAATATGCTGAAGCAGCCAGACTTTTATGCCTCGCTGGAAGATTCAGTGACCTTTTACAATAAACTCAAAGGTAATCCACAATTGCAAAAGCTCGCTCTTGAAAATTCAAGAGGGATGCTAGAAACGCACCAGTTTGATGTGAATAGAAAACAAGTGCTTGAGATATCGCAGGACCTGGGTGAAATTAAAATTGGCGCAAGAGTCGTTCAAGAGATGCTGAACAAGATGTCGCAAGACCTCAATGAAGCTATCTTCGATATTTTTACAAACGTGAAAGTAATACAAGACAGCACCTACGCATTCATGGCCGGAGGCTTGAAAGATGACGAAAAGGCTAAGGCCAGTATCAAGGCATCCAACGCGATCGCATACAAGACGGAAGAGCTTCGTCCAGAAAATCAGTGAGGTACAAAAATGAATAACATGAAACTAATAATGGAAAACTGGAGACAGTTTAAAGAAACAAAGTCATCTAGACTTGACCCCCCTGCTGATGGAATGACTCCGATAGACCCGTCGGCTTACGATGTTCACGCAGGGGGAGAAATCGGGAAGCCTCAGCCAAAAGGTGCACCAATTAAGCAAAGGAGACAAATAAGTGTCTATCCTAAACCAGGTTCACTCTTTAACACTTCGACCGGAGAAGTTAACCCTGAGGCAGCTGAAGAGTTGATGGACATCATAGATAAAGACAAGGACCTTATGATGTCTTCGGACGACCCTTACGTTGATGATTGGCTCGAAAGGACACACGCAGCGATTATGGATGCGATTGAAGGCATGCGTGAAAAGGGTCAAGCAGAACTTGATGAATTGGATGCAACTCTGGATGGTAAATTTCAAGATGCAATCGAAGACATTAGAGCTATTATTGCCGCCCGTGATTCTGATGATACCTTAGACATGCGTGGCAAAATCCGAGAAGATACTGTACCCGGCTTCGATCCAGAAACATCACAATAAACTACTTGACATTTTCGTAAAATACGTTATAATATATATATTAATGAAAGAGAGGCATAATGACCACACAACTCAGCCATGGACCTGAACTCCGCAACAAGGTTCTCGACGGCGTAAACACTCTTGCGGATTATGTAGCAACAACTCTTGGACCAAAAGGGCAGAACGTTCTGATTCACCAGAAAGATCGTCGACCCTTTATCACCAAAGATGGTGTTACTGTGGCGTCCAACGTTAGTTTTGAAGATCCGCATATGAATGCAGGTGCTGAGGTTGTAAAGCAAGTTTCTGCTATGACAAACAGTGAAGCTGGCGATGGCACCACAACCTCGACTGTCCTAGCAAGAGAAATTCTTATTCAAGCCAATAAACATATATCATCCGGCACCTCTCCCATTGAAATAAAGAGGGGCTTGGATCATTGTTTAGAGGAGGCAATTCAGGTAATTGAAGAAATGTCTGAACCTATCTCATCTGCCGATGATGTCAGACATATCGCCACCATATCAGCAAACAATGATGACACAATCGGCAGCCTTGTAGCCACAGCCGTTGATGAGGTTGGTAAGAATGGTACTGTAACTATCGAAGAGGCTCGTTCCCTTGAGACAACCCTTGATCTTGTTGAGGGTTTTAGGTTTGATAGTGGCTTTGCGGCGACAGCATTCATAACAGACGAGAGAAGAGGGGTGTGTAGATATGAAAGTCCAATGTTCTTCATTACAGATTCAAAAATAGAGCAAGTAAATCAGATCCTCCCAGCACTTGAAATAGCAGCTAGAGAAAACAGACCGTTTGTAATTATAGCAGAAGAAGTGGAAGGTCAGGCTTTGGCTGCACTAATTATGAATACTATGCGCGGATCGATGAAGGTCGCCGCTGTAAAGGCTCCTCGATATGGGGAGGAAAGAAGGGCTATAATGAGCGACCTTGCGGTCTCAACAGGTGCAAAGTTTTTTCAGCAATCAATGGGTCACAATCTCTCTGATGTGTCATTGACTGATTTTGGAAAGGCTGCTAGTGTGGAGATCACCAAAAATACGACTACGATCGTTGATGGTGAAGGAGACTATGAACAAGTTGATGAGACTATTGAGAGAATCAAAGTCGAAATACAACAAACTGATGACATCCATGAAGCGGGACGACTCCAAGATCGTGTTACTCGTCTCTCTTCTGGCGTTGCTATTATCCGTGTTGGTGCTTCATCTGAAGTAGAGCTGATTGAGAAAAAGCATCGCATCGAAGATGCTTTGGAAGCAGTTAGGTCAGCCCAGCAAGAAGGAATCGTACCAGGAGGTGGGATGACCCTGCTTCGTGTGTCCAATATGATCAACCCAAATTTTGCCTCTGAGGAGCAAGCGACAGCATTTTCCATATTTAAAAGAGCGCTGGAGTCTCCATTCCGTACAATGGCTTCGAATGCAGGCTTAATACCAGATGTTGTCATGTTAAAAGTTGAGGAATCAGAAGGCTTTGAGGGCATCAATTTTTCTAATGGCAATAAAGAAAATTTAAAAAAATCTGGCATTCTAGACCCTGCGAAAGTTACTCGGTGTGCCCTTAAGAATGCTATATCGGTAGCGGGTACTCTTTTATTGACAAACCATAGTATTGTCCATAAATAGGTAACTAATTATCTTTGTGGAGGGACCAACAATGTCAAACCAACAGGATTACAACTTAGAGTTACAATCAAAACTAGATAAAGTTTGCAACGGCATAGATGTTATGAGCGACAAGCAAGAACAGATGTCGGAGGATATAGCGAAAATAAAAGAAGCGGTATACAATCCAGACCAAGGATTGTATGCAAGACTTAGAGAGCTAGAATCTTGGAAGAAAACCTCATCCAGGATGATATGGACCTTGTTTACTACCATGATTGGTTTAATAGGTGCCTTTATATTGAAAAATTTAGGAGTATAAATGTTAGTAGAGATTAAAACCCTTCGTATCGAAAACGAGGGGTACAAGAGAAACATTTCTCTAAATAGAATTTACGTAAATGCAAGTAACATAATCTCAATAACAGATTATGACGGCGCAACAAGCTTTTTGCTAAGAGAACAATCTAATTTAAGTAGTGAAAGCTTTTCTTTGATAAAGTTGAGTGAAGGCGGAGCAGTCCAGGAAATAATCGCCTTTGGCTCAGCAGAGCAAATTTTTAATAAATTAAACAAAGTATCCAACGGAAAGAGATTATTAAATGACTGATAGATATATAATTGTTGGCAGAGTATCTTGTCCTTTTTGTGTCAAGGCAGTGGATTACTGTAAAGCAAAATCAGCGGAATTTATTTTTCTAGATTATATTGAAAGACCAGATATTCTAGATGAGTATAAGCAGTTCCATAATCAATCGACTGTACCAATAATTTTAGCTAACGACATGGACACAGGACATACAGAAAAAATTGGAGGATACTCAGATCTACTGGAGCATTTATAGTGTCAACCAGTACCACAACACCTATTAAGTTAAGCGTGTTAAGGGTCTTGTATAAGGGGTTAGAGCCGGTCAGGGATCGTCTCGACAGCATATTAGAAGATTTTTACAAGAAAAATATAATACTTTCTCAGGCAGAACATACCGCGGTCTTGGAGTTCCGTTCTGCAGCATCCACTGTTGAACTGCTTCTTTTAGACTATTTTGAACAGGCTCAGGACAACAATGTGGATACCCTCTATCTTCCAAATAAAGAGTTTCACTTATTGTTAGATCTCTCTAAGACAGCAGAGTTAGCCTACCGCGCCCCAATCGCCAACTCTGGACTATGGACCCACTAATGAATCTTTATATCGGAATAATATTAGTTTTTATTGGCCAAATAATTGGCTGGTTTCAATTAAATGCTCAATATACATCTGAGTGGTGGAAGGATAAGCCCATCTGGGCGGCATTTCTGCTTGGTGTGCCCTGTTCTATCGCCTTCTGGTACTCTTGGAAGTTTATAGTAGATGAGACAGGCTCAGCGTGGACAGCAAGGTTTATCGGCTCTTCAGCGGGTCTTATTATTTTTCCTATATTAACATGGTTCCTTCTAGGTGAATCCATGTTTACGGCTAAAACAATGATTTGCTTTGGTCTTGCAATTTTAATAATTTTAATTCAACTTTTCTATTGACATCAAAAATATCGTGGTTATATTGTAAGTGTAGCCAAGTCGCCGTAAGGGACTGAGCTATAAAATGTAACTTGCTTAACAAGGAGGAATATAAAATGAATGCAATTACTACATACCGACCTGGTCTACTAGGCCACCAAGTTATCAACGAGGTGTTTGATAATTTTTTCAACGATAGGGATCTGTTCTCTAATGTTCTCAAGCAATCCACAAAAGGCTATCCCGTTGCCGACATTTATCGAGACGACGATGGCTCTACAGTGTTGGAGTTTGCCCTAGCGGGGTTCAAGAAGAAAGAACTGTCCGTGGACATTCAGCCTGGGAAGAGAACGATCACTATCACTGGCCAAGTTGACGAGAAGAACCCAAAGAGACAAAGGATTGCTCGCAGGAACTTTACAAGAACATTTGTAAACTATGATGATAATCTTGACTTGGAAGAAGCAGAGGCTCAGTTTGAAAATGGTCTATTGACTGTTAGAGTTCCGCAAAGGCCAGAGGCCCAACCTTTGACTATTGAAATCAAGTGATTTGGGGGGAGCTTTTTAGCTCCCCTTTTCTTTTTCCCGTTGACTATTTATAGTAAAAAGGCTATAATACTACTATGAATTTCAACAACACATGGCGAAACTATATCAATCAACGCCCTAAGTCTAAGGGCCGACTCCTCGGA
>MDSV01211589.1_pt1 | contig 22923 bp, 9 predicted proteins | sample 810851 | NCBI WGS metagenome assembly MDSV01 (sample SAMN05326640, study PRJNA326480) | marine metagenome | isolation source: seawater | place: Atlantic Ocean: North East | collected 2012 | reverse complement strand
CCTCTTACTGCAAGTGGTACGCTTGATCCTCTAGCATGTAAATCAACAACTCAATCAATAACTGTAACAACTGTAGGTGCTACACTTATAAATCTTATATCTGATGCTACAAATAGAACATTCTGTGATGGTCAAAACGTAACATTTGAAGCAACAGCAATTGCTTCGGCTACCTACAGGTTTTTTGTTGATGGCGCTTTGAGAAGACCTGATTCATCGTCTAATACATTTTCGATAAATAACTTAGCTAATAATAGTAATGTTAGGGTTGTCGTAACCTTAGATAGTGGTTGTACTGCAACAACAAGTATGTCAATGATTAAAAATGACATTATTACAGCCGGAACTATAAGTGGAACTCAAGTAATTTGCTTTAACACAGTGCCGAACCAAATTACAAGTCTCACTACTGCAACGGAAGCCTCTGGGACTGCAACAATAACATATAGGTGGGAGAGTTCTACTGATAATATAAGTTACAACGATACAGGTTCAGTTGGAGAAACATATACATCAGGTCCTCTAGCGCAAACGACCTTCTTTAAAAGAGTTGCTATTAGTACACTTAATAATGTAACATGTGAAAGTGAAACTGTTCCTCCAGTTCAAATAACTGTAATTGCAAGTTTAAATGGCGGAACTATTTTGCCAGCGAATGATCAAGTACTTTGTTTCGGGCTAGCAGTTCGTCCTGCAACATTGACAGTAACAGGAAGTTTATCAGGTGTCGGAATTACCTATCAATGGCAAAGTTCTCCTAATGGAATTAATGGATGGGTAGACATAGGTCCAGAGCAAGGTCCAAGTTTTACTCCTCCAACTCTAACAAGTACAGCTACCCTATATTACAGAAGAGTAACAAAAGCAAATGGTGGTGGACCAAACTGTGAGGAAGTAAGTGATGTACATACAATTAACATTAATGACACTGACCCTGGAATAATTGATGTGAACTCTGTTAGAACTTATTGTTATGGAACGAATCCACCGTCAATTAATAGTACATCTGAAGCAGTTTCTTCTTTTGGTGCAACTTCATATCAATGGCAAAAAAGAACTACTGGTCTTTGGACCGATATTACAAGTGCAACTGGAAATAGTTATGATCCAAGTCCATTGACTGAAACAACTATCTTTAAAAGAATCGTTTCATCAACTAGAAGTGGAACAACTTGTTTGGCATCAACAAATGAAGTTAGAATTACTATTCTTCCTGAGTTAGATAGTGGTACTGTTTTAGCAAATCAAAATATTTGCGAAGATACTCAACCTTTGGACATCACCCTTGCTACTACATCAATTGGAGCGGGTATTACCTATCAATGGGAAAAATCATTGGATAATGAAAGTTGGAGTGAATTAGCTGGTCAAAATAGTTTAACACTACCATTTACAGGGGTAGAGACTATTACAAGTTACTATAGAGCTGTCATTACAAGTGCGGTAAATACACCAACTACACCTATTCCAAATCAACAACAAATATCACTTACACGAACAGCTAACCCTCTGAACGTTGGTGAAACGTACTTCATTTATATTGGTACAGGAACATACTCTTTAACGACAACGGGAGCAACAAGCGATACCGACAGTATTGGTAATGGTCTGGCTCTGGATTTAACAAATAATGCTCCAGGAATAACTGCATCTTATGCATCAGATGTTGATATTATTTCAATTTTTCCTTTACAAAATGATATATCCATATCGGTATCATCAACAACTGCAGCGCATAATATGAGAATCCTATCCGCAATAACTGGAGAGGGATGTAAGTTAGTAACCGACTCTGTTAAAATAACAGTGAATCCAGCTTCAACACTTGTTCAAACAGGTGGGCAAAGCGGAACAACTGATAATTTGTGTACAGGTGATGTCATCGGTATTGGTGGAGATAAAGATCCTATTAGATTTAAAATTGGAGGTGGGGCAATCTCAATGTTAATTGAGAATCTAAACACTGCTTACACACCTACCGCAACTGGTGTAGGAACTGTTACAGCTATTGGTGGAGGAAATTTCAGGGTCACAGGTACAGATGAGGTTGTCATTACCGGAACAGCAGGGCCTACAGATTTCTTTACGGTTAGATCTGAAGGAAGTGGATGTGCAGAGGTATTGATAAATTATTCAATCAGGGTAAGCCCTGCTGCAATTGCACCTGATGTTATAATGAAAGATCAAAACTCTATTTATAATGCAATAATTAGTAATGGTGGAAAATGGTATAACAACACTGTTTGTCAAGACAGGCCAGATATTGGAGGTGGAGGTGAAACTCTAAATACTGATTTTTATGCTTGCTTTATTGATCAAAACTTTAATGCACTATATCAAAGTTTTGATTGGAAAATTGAACCAGATACAGCTGGTGCGAAAATTATTGAACAAATACAAACTGCACTGATTACACTTACTTCTGGTACTGCAACACTATCTCCAACTGTAAATTATACTATTACGGTAAATGGAAGAGCATGGACAGCAGCCACGGCTAGTCCTGCTGTCAATGATATTGATGAACTAGGTGCTGCACTTAGGGCGCGAGTTAATCTCGATCCTGAGGTTGATGCTACATATGATAGTGATACTAACACACTAAGAATTTTTGCTGAAAACCCAAGACCACCAGCTCCTATAATTACTTTTTCTAGAACTAATCCTACTTCTGTGGGAGACAATGCTACAATGAGTCTTCCAAACATTTCTATTTCAACAGCAAAAATGACAGTAGATTGGGATCCTCTTTTCTCCGGAACAGTTACTGTTAGTGTAAGAACAACAGGGTGTGGCACTCCATCTGCATATTTTAACGCAGTGGTAGAAGTAGTCCCAGAGACAATCCCTGTAAGTAATACAAGTGATCTAATTGCTCCAGATGCAATTCCAACTACACTATGTAATGGTTTCTCAACCGGATCAAAACCAGTTTGTTCTGTTACTGGTTTTAGAAGAACACAATTTTTCACCTCCAGTGACAATACAACAAATGACTATGGTTCATTATTATGGGAGATTTCAGCTGTAGGAGCACCTGGAGATCCATCAATTACATCCCCAGGAACGATTGATCAAAGAGGTGTGGTAACTTGGAATATAGGATATATTGGTGATTATGAAATTAAAGCAACTCCTATCTCATGTGATTCTGTAACTGGAACAACTGTGATTAGTACATATACAATTGGACCTAGAGAGAGTACAATACCAACTGTAATTCCAATTGGAGGTATTGCTGCACTTCCAACTTGTCCAATTCCAGCTGCTGGAATTGTTACAACAACACTTAGAGTTCCAGACTTTCCAGTAAGGTGGTTTATTTCTGATCTTAATTCTATTAGGACAGGAGGAGGAGCAAACCAAAATACTGTCACTAACATAGCCAGTAGAGAGCTTCAAGCGGATGCAGGCACTGATGATAAAGAACTTACTCTTTATTATGCTGCAAATTACTCAGGAGCTATAGTACTTTCTATAATTCCTAGAGATTGCCCATCTGCAAATTCGACCAGGCGATACCCAATAATTATTCCAGATGCTGCAGAAATAAATTTATTGAGTAATCCAACAACTGCAAATCAAATTGTATGTCCAAACCAAACCATAACTGATATTGAATATGTTCTTCGTGGAGCTGCAACAGGAGTTGTGTCTCAGGCAAGTATGAATCTTCCTAACGGAATTACTGTAGAAACTGAATATTTTATTCAAACTACGACAATTACACTTAGTAATTCTGGATTAGGAATTGGAGCTGGAAGAGATTATATAGCATCAATTGATGAGGTTTATTACACATACACAGTTCAAGCTGGTGATAATTTAGATGATATTGGAAATGGAATTTCTGCCTCTGTTTCAGGTGCAGTATCCTCTAGTTACAATGCAGCAACTAACGTTTTAACTCTTCAAGGGAATATTACAGGAAAAAGATTTAGTACTGTTATACTTCCCCCTAGGAACAATATAGGTGATTTAATTAATGGTGTTAATTTTTCTGCACCATCTGCAACAGATGTACTAAGAAAAATAACCTTAAAGGGAGCAGCAAGTGTTACTTCTGGCACTTTTCTATATACACTTACTACAACATCAACAAATGTCTCTTGTACAGTGGATTCTATTAATGGTATGATTACGGTTCAAAAAGATACAACTGTCACATTAACCTCAGGAAATGTAAGCCAAACGGTTTGTGATGGAAATCTAATGACGGACATAGTTTATACGATTGAAAATTCATCAAGTGTAGATTTGGTTTCACTTAGACCTCTACTACCAAACGGCATAGATGTGTCTGTAACACCAAATGCGACTGGTGCAACTTTAAGGATTTTTGGAACACCAGCTGTAAATCCTGCAAATCCTCAAGTTTTCACCTACACTATTTCAACTACTGCAAATGTTAATGGATGTTCTGAGAGTAATGATACCATTGGTTCAATAACAGTTACACCCTCGCCGATTGTAGCTGTAGTAACTGCTACACTACTAAATCAAATTGACCTTTGCGCTTTTGAACCAATATTAGATATAGAGTTTACAGTATCTAATCCTGCTTTTGGAATGCAATTTGTGCCAGCAGGAACTAATTTACCAGATGGAGTTAGTGGAACACTAACAACAAGAAATCAAGAAACCGAAGTAACATTCGGTGGAGGAGCAGCAGCAGTTACAGGTACACTAGTAATTAATCTAAGTGGTGTAGGTGAGACACATTCAGTTAATGCAGGAGTTGGTTCAACAACTGACCAAGTCGGTGCAGCATTTGCGACAAGCATAGACTCTAGTCCAAGATATAGTGCTGCCTATGCTACTCCTGTTTTAACGATAAGAGCGGCTGCAGTTGGACCATTTACAACGATTTTAGACACTGACGGAACAGGTATTACAATGACACAGGTAATGACAGTTTCTCCAGCACTATTCACTATATCTGGTACTCCTTCAGTCACATTATTAGCCCCAACTGTTTATACTTTTGAGGTTCAAGCCACAGGACCATCCTGTACAGGAACTGATACAATTAAAGGAACATTAACTGTTAGACCTGCAACTTCTGGATCACTCGATACAGGCTTTGGAAGTAATGAACAAACAGTTTGTGATAATACTGCTATTCAACAAATTAGATATAACACAATAGGAGTTCCAGGTTTAGCAAATATAATTCCTAACGGAGGAAATCCAGCCTGGTTGAATCATAGTTTTGATGCTGTAGCTCAAGTACTAACTGTAACAGGCTCACCAACTGTTGGTAATTTGCAACAGCAATCCTTCGATTACAGTTTTACTTTAACTGGAGCAGGTTTCCCATGTGTAGGAAACTCAACTCCAACTGTTTCGGGAGTAATAACTGTTAATCCAGCTGAGCAGCTTGTTTTAACAAGTGGTGCCGGAACGGATAGTCAAACAATTTGTGTTGATAGACCAATAATTGATATTGTATATGAATTTAGGGGAAGTGCAAATGCTGCTGCATTTGCATCTCCAATTGGTATTCCTCCGGGTGTTACTGGAACATACTTACCAAGACAACAAATATCAGAGATAACATTATCTGCAGGAGTAGCTGTTGCATCTGAAACATACTTCATATACCTAAATGGTACACCATATAATGCATCGATAGTTCTTGGAAATAATGAAGATGTTCTTGGGCCCCTACTTGCAGCTCAATTGGACGGTGATGCAGATGTTAGTGCAACATATAATGCTGGAACGAATAAAATAATTATAACTGCAAATGTGGCTGGAAAATCGTTTGGATTATATATACCATCCTCAACAAATACAATTAGATTAGGAAGACCTATACTTGCTACTAGTCCTGGAATTTACAGAATTAAAGGAACACCATCAGGTATAATTTCAGGTACATATAATTATACTCTTTCTACACCTGGTACAAGTTGTGATGCTGACACACAGGTTGGAACCATAGTTGTAACATTAAAATCATCAATTACACTAGCTTCAAACAATGATAATCAAGAAGTGTGTGATGGTGATACATTTAATGATATGGTTTATAATTTATCTGGAGGTGTAAGAGGAGTAACTGCCACAGGACTTCCAAATGGATTAAATATTTCATTAGATGATCCATTTAATCCAACAACAGCTGTAGTAACAGGAACTCCTAATACAGGTGATACTGCAAGAACAATTTATAATTTCACTCTTACTACAACTGCTAATGAAAATGGTTGTGATGAAACTACAGTCAGTGGAAGTGTAATAATTCAGCCTGTTGATACTCTTACTTTATCATCTACAATAGCAACAAGTAATCAAAGTATCTGTGTTGGTGACGCAATTGCGCCACTTATTTATGAGTTTGGTGGTGGAGCAAATGGGGCAAACACAACTGGATTACCACCTGGTGTCACAGATACATTTACTCAAAGAAAGCAAGTGAGTTCAATCCTTATAACAGGTCCTAATGTTGCTGCCAATGAATCTTACATTGTATATGTTGATAATCAAGCCAATACAGTTACTTCGACTGCAGGCGATGGTCCTGTCCAAATAGCTACTAAACTTAGAACATTAATTAATGCCCAATCAACAGTTGTAAGTGCAACTGGTATAGGTGGAAATTTAATTTTAACAGCCGTTAATGAGGGCCTAGCATTTAGTGTTAGATCAACTAAGGGGTCAGTGCCGCCAGCACAATTAACTTTTAATAAACCTGTTCTTAAAAATGGCACATATACTTTATCAATTACAGGGACACCAACTGCAGATGCCATTACTGGAGGCTCATCAACAACTTATAACATAACAGTTACAACCGTTAATGCAAATGGATGTACTAATGCAATTGAACTACCAAGGATCAAGGTAAACCCTCAATCAACGGTTTCCATTACCACTGTTTCAACGACACTGAATCAAACACTTTGTGTTAATAATGATATAATAGGTATAGGTTTCACAATTGGTGGTGGTGCAACAAATGCAATAGATAGTGGTTTACCTCTAGGGGTTAGCGTAAATAATATAGGAGGAAATAATTTTAGAATTACTGGTAAGCCAACAGTCGCTATTACTGTTCCAACAACTTATAGTTATACAGTAACAACTACTGGAAATCCAGAGGGCTGTGAAGAAGCTTCATTTTCAGGAACAATAATTGTAAATCCTGATGATGGAGTTACACTTAATCCTGGGTCTAACAATATCCAAACGGTATGTGAAGGAGATACATCTGCACTGAGTGCAATTACCACAATAACTTATACTCTCTCAGGTGGAGCACAATCAGCTAGTATTTCAGGTTTACCCCCTGGAATAAAAACAAGTTATAATCCAGGGACAAGGCAATACACAATATTTGGTATTCCGACGGTAACAATTACAAGCACAACGGATTATAACTATAGTATAACAACTTCTGGAGCTTGTGTCAGTAAGACGCTTACTGGTTTGATTAAAGTTCAGCCAAAAGCCAAATTAGAAATAAATACTGCTACTTCAACTCTAAATCAAACTGTATGTGATAATACAGTAATCGACAATATAGGATTTAATCTTGTAGGAAGCACTGTTAATGCAACAGGTTCAGGTTTTCCTACTGGTGTGGGATTAGATCCTGTTGTTGGAAACACAATAACCATTTCCGGTACTCCTGTGGTGAACGTAGTGACCCCCACCACCTATTCTTTCACTGTAACCGCCACGGGAGATGGAAGTGGATGTGAGGAACAAGTTATCACTGGTACAATTTTAGTCTTGCCAGATGATGGACTTACACTTACCTCTGCAGCAGGAACAAATGATCAGAGTCTGTGCGTTGGAACAAATCCAACAATTAGTTCCCTAACAACAATAACATATCAAATTTCAGGTGGGGCACTTTCAGCAAATATTGTAGGCTTGCCCCCTGGTTTTAATTCAAGTTATAATGCTACTACAAAAGTGTATAGTATTTTTGGAACTGCTATTTCGGATGTTGTAAGTAACCCGACAGTCTTTAATTATACAGTTACAACCTCAGGAACATGTGCCGCAGTTACAGAAGTTGGAAAAATCACTATTACACCTAAGGCAAAAATCACAGTTACAACTGCTACAACAACTCTAGATCAAACAGTTTGTGAAAATGGAACGATTACTAATATAACTTTTGATTTATCTGGAAGTTCAACAAATGCAAGTGGTGCAGGATTCCCAGCTGGTGTTGGCTTAGGCCCGTTAGTTGGCAATACTATAACAATTTCTGGAGATGCTAATGTTAACGTATCAACTCCAACAATATATACTTTCACGGTTACAGCAACCGGAAATGGAACTTGTGAAGAAGAGACTTTCACTGGTCAGATAGAAGTTCTTCCAAATGATGAATTAACGCATATATCAGGTGGAAAAAATCAAACAATTTGTAATGGAAATGACCCAGCTAATACCGATATTACCCCAATAGTTTTTCAGCTAGGCGGAGGTGCTAATACAGCAGTTGTTACTGGACTACCATCAGGAATGACTTTTACTTATAGCCCTACCACAAAAAGAGTAACAATTTCAGGAACAACGTCTGTCAGCATAACAGTTCCTACAGATTATACATATACTGTAACAACTATTGGAACTTGTTCAGATACAACTGACAATGGAACTATTACGGTAAATCCATTATCAACATTAGTTCTCACTTCATCAGCATCAACTACGCAACAAATTAATGACGATGGTAAATGTGACGATTCAAATGGTAAAGGAGAGGACATAGATCAAATAACATATACCTTTGGAGGTGGCGCTACATCCTTTATTGCTAGTGGTCTTCCTAATGGAGTTAATGCTGTTCAAGTTGGTGCTAATGGAATAAGTATTACAGGTAAGCCGAATACTGGTGATACATTCACAAGAATCTGGGATTATACAATAACAACAGCAGGAAATCCATGTTCACCTGAAGTAACTCTTAGAGGAAAAATTCAAGTAAACCCATCGCCTCAAATAAATAGATCATTTATTCAAATAACCGAAATCTCATGTTATAATGCAGATGATGGGAAACTAGAGGTACCAGCTGACATTGTTTCTGCCATATCTGGAGGTCAAAATAGTAATCAGGTCCAAATTGATCAATTAACAGTTTCAGGAACCTTTAAAATAGATGATAGAGTTAGAGTTAGAATTAATGGAACTCAGTACGAATATTTTGTAAAAGGATCAGTGTTTAATGCTGGAGTTGCTGAAAATAATAACGCGATAGCTAGTGGTTTAGCTCAGTTAATTAATAACAATATTCCTTCCGAGGTTCCCATTACAGCTCTAGCTGCTGCTGCTAATATCAGACTAACATCTGATACAGCTGGTGTTCCTTTCACAATAACCTATCCAGCTCCACGAGTTCAAACAACCCTTACTGGTACAATCACTAACACAAGTATAACATTAAATCAAACATTAAATTACAATATTCAATGGACAGGAACAGGAATTGGAGTACCCCAAAGTACCTTAATTTTAAGTAATTTAGGACCTGGTGATTATGTACTCGAAGTTACTGTTGATGGAAATTGTAGTGCTACAGAATCTTTTACTCTAACAGAACCAGATGAATTAACAATAGCTAATCCTATAGCTTGTGATGGGATAATAACTGGTCAAGCTTCAGGAGGAACTAAACCATATTCATATCTAGTCAAGAATTTCACAACAGGAAATGATTTTGGACCATTTACAAGAAATGGTGCATTAACAGTTCAGGCTCCTCAGATAATTGTTAATCCGAATGATTCTTTTAGAATCGATGTTACCGATGCAAAAGGATGTGTAAAACAATCTGCAGTCTTTACAATGCCTGATGGCCTATTATATACTCCTGCAAACACAAGGGTTGTTGATGATTTCTGTTTCGAATCTCCAACTAATCTGGGCGGAGGAAGTATTGAATTACAAACTACTGCTGGTCTTGCATTTACTGGAGGTTCTGGTTTATTCACCTATTCTTGGAGTGGCCCTAACAGTTATACCAACAGCACAATGAATATTAAAAATCTTTTACCTGGAGCTTATCAGGTAACAGCTATAGATCAATTGTTTGGATGTCAAGAAAATGCAAACTTTACAATTAACCCTGCTGACCCTCTAATTGTCCTACCAACAGCTGGGACAGATCCCGCTCCTGCTGGAGTTTCAAGTGCAACTGATTATTTGGTGTCAATTACTTGTCCGGGAGAAGCATTTACTCTTGAAGTGCAAGCACAAGGAGGCGGTGGTGCAGCCTATACATATACTTTTTCAAGAGCTGGAACGGTTATTAGCTCTGGGAATGACAATAGATTAACTTCAACGACTGCTGGAATTTATACTGTTGGTGTATCAGTAAATACAACTGATCCAAATTTAATCCCATTTGGAGAATCTGCTCCTCTAAGTTGTACTGCAAGTATCTCATTTGAGGTTAGAGAGCCTACAGTAATGACTGTAAGAGAAATTAAAGATAAGAGATTTGTTCCTGCATGTTCCGATGATTTTGCTAGTCTAACATTTGAAGTAGTTGGTGGAAACACTAATGGTTCGCCCTATACTTTATCATTAGAAGGTGGGAGTTTAACTGGAGTATCTGGTGGAACAAACCCGAGAGAAATTACAATTTCTGGAATTGATACTAACCTTATAAATGAATTTTCAACATATGAAATTACAGATGCTAATGGATGTGTAGCAGCAAGTTCATTAACCTCTTCAATAACATTACCTGTATACGAAAATGTTTCGTTTCAAGTTAATCCATTTGAAATTGATTGTGCTAATTCACAGGATGGTAGTATAGAATTAGTTCTTGCAAATGGAACACCTAATCTAAGTCAAATTGGTGTTCAAATATCATCCAATGCTCTTAGCTATAATTATTTCTCAAACTGGAATTCCGCAAATACTGGAAGTCAGGCAAATTCAATTAGTATAGATATTAAAAATGCTGGTGTATATAAATACAAAATTATCGGTACACCTTCAGCTGGAACATCGAATACCACTTCATCAAATACAACTTATTGTGAATTGGATTCAGGCACAGTTGAAGTTAAAGAAGCTGACAGTAATCAAATACTTCTTAGAGACATAGAAACAATTCAACCAGGTTGTAATCAAACTGGAGGAACCATTAAACTAGTATTTGATGAAAACACCTTACCTCCAACTATGAGTATTGCTTGGCAGAAACTTACTTTTGTAACAACAAGCGTGACTACTGCAGCGACATCATCAACCTCACCAACTACCCAGACAATCTCTTCCCAACAATGGAGAAGCATCCCTGCTTTAGCTAACAATATAGAGTTGTCCGATCTTGAAAATGGTACGTATAGGTCAGTAATAACTCCTGGAACCGGAGGCACATGTGGGTCAGAGGATATTGTTACAAGATCATTAACTGTTGGATCTAATTCTGGACTAAGAATTTTAAACCCAGGTTTTGTAGAGAGCGGTGGTAGTGTGTGTACAAATCCGACATCCTTGAGGTATGACGTCAAATTCCTGTTAGAGAATAATTTACCCTCTAGTGCAGGTAACGCATTCCAAGTAACTTTAAATAAAGTTAGTGATTATGGAGACGCTTTTAGTACAACATTTGCAGCGGGAAGCTCAGTTGGAATTTCAAGACCTCTTACAGGAAATGGAAGTGGAAACTATACAATTAGTAATGCCCCTTTTGGTGAATATCAATTGATAGTTAGTCAGGTAACCACTGCTACTACTGATGTATGTGAGGTTACACAAGTAATCATAATACCAGAAGTACAACCACTTGAATATACAGGGGCGATGGAGTATGTTTTAGATGTATGTACTCAAGAAGTAGAAATTACAGCTGATGTTCAAGGTGGGGTTCCATTTATATCATCAAATGGAGATTCCTTCTACCAGTTCCTTTGGACCTTGGATTTAGGAGGTGGAGCATCCGTAAACTATTCTGGAAAAACAATTATAGTTACTGAACCAGGAAATTTAAGTTTAACCATCTCTGATGCCTCAGGTTGTTCGACAAGTGCTGCAAGTGGTACATCAATTGAAATAAAATCTGGTCTAAGTCCATATAGGGTTTTACCAAAATTGGTTTCCAATACTTTATTTGCAGAGGAGCCTAGTTGCCAGAATGCTGCGCGAGACGATGGTAAAATTAGTTTTGAAGTATTAGGTGGGATAAATGATTCCGGTGTACAGTGGCCATATGAAATAAAATGGGAAAAATATGATGTAGGTTCAACTGCATATTTAGAAATGGATGGAACAAATGGTTTACCAAAAATAAGTGATCAGTCCTTTGCATTTAATCTGATACCTGGTCAATATAAAATAAGTGTTGCCCCAATGAATTGGACCTGTACTGGAGTAAGTCCATATAGCACAGTGGGATTAGTTAAATACATTACTGTTCCAGCAAATGAGGATTTAGCAATAACAAACGGTCCATTTATAGTTCCTAGTGAATACGATTTCATTACACCAGGTGTAATAACAATTTGCGATGTTGGGGGAGCTGGGGATCTATATTTGGATGTATTTGATAACTATGATGGTGATTTAGAATTTTACTATCCTGATGAAATAACATTATTAGGCACTGTGAGTAAAATAGATGATAAAACATACAAGTTAGGAATCGTATCATCTGTAGCTTCAGGTACATTAACAGTTGTAAATTCTGTTGGATGTAGAATTTCAGCTAGTGTAATGCTTGAAATAGGACAACCAAATTTTGACTACACATCAGCAAATGCACAAATTTCAGGAAGTTCTTCGTCCTCCTCCACTCCCTTAATATTAGCAAGAGAAGATGTTACCTTTACAAATACTTCAACAGGTACATTTACATATTTAGAATGGGATTTTGGCGATGGAAGTCCGGTAAAGAGAGTATTCCCCCTCTCTGGATCTACATCACCAGTGACTCATGAATATGGTATATCAGGTACATATTACGCTAAGTTAAGATTATACAATTCAGTAGGTTGTTATGAAGAAACGATTAAGGAGATTATAGTGGGTAAAGGTTATAACATCCTAGTCCCAAATGTGTTTACACCTAATGGAGATAGATCACCTTTAGAAAACGAGACTTTTGTTCCATTATTTAGTGGATTTAAATACATTCAGATGAGTATTTATGATTATCGTGGTAATTTGATATTCATGAGTGAAGCCCCTGATGCATCAGCAGCAGCTCCTGTGCCTGGAGCTTTACCTACTCCACTTGTATTAACTGGCTGGAATGGAGATGTAGTATCTGACTCACCGTATTACATTTACTCAATTTTTGGACAGACAACTTATGGAGATGTTGAGGTTACAAAAAGTGGAACATTTATAATTATAAGGTAATGAGGTTAAAAATTATTATTGTACTTATATCTGTTTTTTGTTTACCAATTAAATTATGTGGTCAAGACGATTACATCGTTAATCAGGCTAAATTCTTACAGAAATCTAACTCAAGTTTTTATGGAATGAACCAACTTAACAGAGTTGGTGTTTTGTACAATTCAATTAAAGTTAATGATCAATTAGCAATGGACAATAAGTATGTTTTTGGTTCTATTGCTTTCCAAGACAAAAATTTTTCGTTAGGATTCGATATCAATTCATTCAAATTGAACGATATAGGTATGACAACCTCATTAGCAAACCTAACCTATGTATACAAAATTCAAATTAGTAATTATACATTTTTCCTTCCAGCAATCTCTCTTGGAATGATAAGTTCAAGAATAAACACTGATAGATTAATTTTTGGGGACCAACTAAGTATGGCTACAGGGTTTATTGCCTCTGAAAGCCAAGATGCATTAGCTCCTATGATAAGTAGTGCAAATGATTATGATATAGGAGCATCTTTCATTATACATAATGAATATTACATGGCTGGATTAAGTCTAAAGCATCTTACAAAACCAAATATTTCTTATAATAAAGAAGTAGAAGTAAATATGCCGATTAGAATTGGTGTTCAAGGAGGTTATGAATTTAATATTAACCCTTTCGAGAGACGCTTTCTGCCAAGATTTTCATATTTGTACACCTTTCTAAATTTTGTAAAATACGGACCGTCAAATTACATTGGCCTAGGACAGGAGTTTCAATTTGGGGAATTTGCCATAGGATTTACCCAACAGGCATCAATGGTAAAATCAAATCAAGGTGGAGTCGAATCACAAAGTTTCAGTCTTAATAATATTGGTCTAACACTTGGATTAGCTCTAGAGAATTTTGACTTTGGGATTAACTATAATTTTGCTAACAGAAAACCGGGAAAGGTTTATTCCCCCAGCATATTTGAATTGAGTATTATATTTGATTTTAGTATTTATAGAAGGAATAATAGGGGTGTCTATAAAAAATTACAAATTGATAATTATTATTAATTAATAATTCTATAATAAACCTTTTTCGATCATCCAATCATCATTGTATATCTTTCCAATGTAGCGACTTCCGGAATCGTGAAGTAATACTACAACAACGTCGTCTTTAGTAAAATTATGTTTTAATTGTAAAAGACCTTTTATAGCAGCACCACAAGAATTTCCAGCAAAGATACCCTCTTCACGCGCTAACTTTCGAGTATACAATGCAGCATCCTTATCTGTAACCTTTTCAAATCGGTCAATTAATTTAAAATTCACGTTCTCAGGAAGAATATCCTCACCTATACCCTCTGTTATATATGGATAAATCTCATTTTTATCAAAAATACCCGTTTCGTGATACTTCTTGAAAACTGAACCATAAGTATCGATTCCCCAAATCTTTATTTTTGGATTTTTTTCTTTTAGAAATTTAGCCACTCCGGAAATCGTTCCTCCAGTACCAACACCAACAACAAAATGAGTAATATTACCATTGGTTTGATCCCAAATCTCAGGACCCGTTTGTTCGTAATGAGCCACACTATTGGAGGGATTATCATACTGATTTACATACCAAGAGTTGGGAGTTTCCTTAGACAATCTTTTCGAAACACTGTAATAAGAACGTGGATCTTCTGGTGCTACAGCAGTAGGACAAATCACTACCTCTGCACCCATCGCACGGAGGACATCAAATTTTTCCTTAGACTGCTTGTCATTAGAAACACATATCAAGCGATATCCTTTAACAATAGCAACCAAAGCCAATCCCATACCAGTATTTCCAGATGTTCCTTCAATGATAACTCCTCCAGGTTTAAGACGGCCATCCAACTCTGCATCTTCCACCATTTTAAGAGCCATTCGATCCTTAACCGAATTGCCTGGATTAAAACTTTCAATCTTCGCCAAAACTAATGCTGGGATGTCATTAGTAATCTTATTAAGTCTTACCAAAGGAGTATTACCAATGGTTTCTAAAATATTGATGGAGTATTTCATAAAGTATTCTTAAGTGTAAAGATACCATATACAAAACAAAAAATAAACTAACGAAATCGTAAAGCACGAGAAGGTCGAATATTACTAATAATCAATAAAGGTATCCAAAGCAACAAACTACTGACCAGCAAAAAACCAAAATTTAACCACAAAACATCCAAAATATTCAATGAAACAGGAGCAATATTAACATAATAAGTTTCGGGGTCCAGACGAATCCAACCGAAATATTTTTGGGTAAAAAAGAATAGTAAGCCTATCAAATTTCCCCAAAGTAGACCTTGACTCATAATGGAAATTCCATTGAATAGAAAAATTTTTTGAATTAGAGAATTTCTAGCTCCCAAGGATTTAAAAAGTCCAATAAAACTAGAGCGCTCTATAATCAAAACCAGTAAAGCAGTTGACATATTGATCACCCCCACGACTATCATCACGATGATTATAATCAATATATTGAAATCAAAGAGAGAAATCCATTGAAAAATTGAAGAGTATTGGCGTGTAATTTCAATAACATCTAAATCCGAAGGTAAATTTCGGTATATCGATGATCCTACAATCGAGGAAGATTTTAGATCGGTAGTGAAAACCTCATAAGCCCCTATTTCATCATTTTTCCATTTGTTGATGCGTTGCAAATGGCGCAGATCTCCCAAAACAAAATTTTCGTCAAAATCTGGAAAACCTGACAAAAATAGGCCCAACACTTTAAACCTTCTAACATTGGGCAATTGCTGATTTTTGGAATTCTGAAAATAAACTAAAACTTCATCCCCTACACCAACCGAAAGCCGTTGAGCTATAACCTGAGAAAGCAATATATCGTTGGAGGTTTTTAAACCAAGCTTTGGAAAGTCTCCCGCAACAAGAAAATTTTTTAATCTTTCCCAACGATAATCTTGAGATACGCCCTTTATTACAATACCTTCAAACTGATCTCCTGCTTTTAAAAGCGCTCCTTTTAGCGCTACCATATGAACATCAGTAACCCCATTTTCATTTTTTAACATTCTGAGGATAGTTGGATCATTTTCTATGGGAAGGACTGAAATCTGAGACTCACTGTTCTCAAATGGGGCTACAACCAAGTGGCCATTGAAAGCAACAGTCTTATTCTGAATCTCCTTTTGTAATCCTTTACCCGTGGCAACAGCAATTAGAATCATCGAGATCCCTAATGCGACCGCCACCTTAGCGATTTTAATAATCTGAACAGAAACACTACCTTTATTGGAAGGATCAAAATGCATCCTTCTGGCGATAAACAAGGGTAAATTCAAATCAAAATTTTTTTATGAAAGGCATTTACAAAATTACATTTTTATTTTTTCTTTTATTGGGGAATCTGATGTTGAGTAGGGCACAAATCCATATTATTCCGGGAGCAGCACAATTGGAATCTTATAAAAAAATATTGGAGCAAGAAAGTGTTGGAGTTGTTGCCCATCAAGCCAGCTTAATTTATCCTAACACCCATTTGATCGACACTCTTCTCTCTCTAAATGTAAACATCAAAAAAGTTTTTGCTCCTGAACATGGATTTAGGGGAGATGCAGATGCAGGAGAAAGTCTTGCTGATCAAAAAGATATCAAAACAGGGCTACCCATACTTTCTCTCTATGGCAAAAATAAAAAACCTTCAAAAGAAAGCTTAGAAGATATTAGCATCATGCTCTTCGATTTGCAAGATGTCGGGGTAAGGTTTTACACATACCTCTCCACGCTCCACTATGTCATGGAGGCTTGTGGTGAAAACAGGATTCCTTTGATCATTTTGGATCGACCCAACCCTAATGCTCACTACACTGATGGTCCTGTTTTAGAAGAGGATTGCAAAAGTTTTGTCGGTATGCATCCCGTTCCAATTGTCTATGGAATGACTATTGGCGAATACGCCAAAATGATCAATGGTGAGCAGTGGCTTAGAGGAGGGATTCAATGTGATTTAACCGTTATACCTATAAAGAACTATACCCATCAAACAGGGTATGAAATACCCCTAAGACCTTCTCCAAATCTACCAAACGCTCATTCCGTTGCACTTTATCCCAGTTTATGTCTTCTTGAACCCACAGTCATAAGTGTTGGAAGAGGAACTGAAATGCAATTTCAAATCTACGGTCATCCAGAACTTCCAGAAACAGAATTTTCCTATACTCCTATGCCAAATTACGGATCTAAAAATCCCAAACATAAAGATCAACTTTGTAACGGTGTTGACTTAAGGAACTTCGATCATACAAAAAAAATTGAATTGAAATGGTTAATTCAAGCCTATCGAGATTTTCCAAATAAGCAGCATTTTTTCAAAAAGGGGTTTTTCAGGATAGCAGGCAATAAAAGATTACAAAAGCAATTGGTAATGGGAATGAACGAACAGCAAATTCGAGAAACTTGGAAACTAAACTTAGAAAAATTCAAGAAAATCAGAAAAAAACACCTCATTTATCCATAATTATTTTCAAAATGATTGATAAGAAAAGTTCTTTTGGATTAAACGGCTAAAAAACTGAGCCTCTAAACCAAACTAATTTTAAGGAGGAAAATAGGATTATCTATCCGCCTGTTTGACTAAGGAATATTTAGGTACTTATGGGTTTGTAAGGATACTTTCCATTTTGTGTTTTTCATAACATAATCTACGATCAATGGCATCATTTTCTCTCGATTGCTCCATTCGGGTTGAAGATAAAGTTTACAAGCTTGAGCCACTTTTTCTGCTTGTTGTTCTGCAAAACGAAAATCATCCCGGTTGTGAATAATCATTTTCAACTCATCTGCCCTGACACAAGCTTCCACAATAGGAGGTTTATTTTTTTTTGGAGACAAACAAAACCAATCCCAATGACCAGATAAATTATAGGCACCCGAAGTTTCAATGTGAGTTTTCATATCCAATGATTTTAAACCCTGAGTGAGTGGATCCATATTCCACATCAATGGCTCTCCACCAGTAACTACTATGGTGTCTGAGTACTTTTGAGCAGTTTGGATAATTTCATCTACTATTGTTGGTGGATGCGATTTGGGATTCCAGCTTTCTTTGACATCACACCAATGACAACAAACATCACAACCCCCAACTCTTATAAAATATGCAGCACTTCCTTTGTGATAACCTTCACCCTGTATGGTATAAAAAGCCTCCATCAATGGAAGGATGGTTCCCGCTGCAAGCATTTCTCCTTGTTTCTTTAAATCCATCTAGGCAAAGATAGTCCATAGCGTACCAAACCATCAACAAAAAAAAGTATATTTGAATATGATTAAAAAATATTAAAATGAAATTTTTATGAAGCCTTGGCAACAATTCATTGACAATATTTTTCTAAAAGTTTTTTCCTCGAAAAACCAAAATAAAGTAGAGCGCGCCACATTGTGGTTGTCTATGATCGGTTTTATTATTCATCTGTTATTAATCTATAGTAAAAAATTTAATTGGTTTGAGATATCCTTTGAAAGCAATCTTTTAATAGATCCCATTTCGGCTATTTATACCCCTTTTTCTATCATTTTGGTTTATGAAATCTATCTTTTGGTTGTCAATCTTCCTCGATCATTTACTACTTCCGTATCCAAACAATTTGAAATCATTTCACTTATCCTCATTCGTAGAATTTTTGAGGACATACCTGAAATAGACCTGGATGCTAACTGGATGAATACTCAAGAAAATGTGCAATTGATTTATGATGTTATGGGCGTTTTAATTATTTTCTTTTTGATTTTCTTGTTTAAAAAAGGACAATCAAGATTGCCAAAAAAAGCCCTCAATCCTAACCTGCAAAGTTTTGTTGCTTCAAAAAAAGTAGTAAGTCTGATTCTACTACCCATTTTAATCATAATCTCCTTTGTAAGTATATATGACTGGATATATGAATTAATGTGGTTCCAGATAACTTCTGACATTAATTCCATTTTTTATAATGAATTTTTCACCATTTTGATTTTGGCAGATGTCCTCATTTTGTTACTATCTTTTCAATACACGGAGCGTTACAGCCAATTGATAAGGAATACGGGATTTGTAATTTGTACGATCTTAATCAGGCTTTCTTTTGGAGTTAGTGGTCTAACGAATGTATTATTGATTATTTCAAGTGTTGCCTTTGGCCTTGTGATATTGACCATTTACAATTTGGAAGAAAATCCGGTTCAAAAAAAAACGGGAGCGAATTGATCCTACCTAAGGTTTTCTCTCGCAAGAGAGTAAAGTGTTCTGCAGTAACATCGCTATAGTCATGGGGCCTACTCCCCCAGGTACAGGGGTAATATAACTCGATTTTTTAGCTACTTCTTCAAAAGCTACATCACCTTTGATAATATAACCCTTTGGATGAGTATCATCCGGGACTCTTGTGATCCCAACATCGATGATGATAACACCTTCCTTCACCATATCTGCTTTTAAAAATTCAGGAATTCCCAAAGCAGAAACAATGATATCTGCTTTTTGAGTCAACTGTTCAATATTTTTTGTTTTACTATGCGCAAGTGTGACAGTAGCATTGCCAGATTTACCTTTTTGACTCATCAAAATACTGATTGGTCTGCCTACAATATGGCTTCTGCCAATCACTACACAGTGTTTTCCAGAAATTTCTATCGAATTCCTTCTGAGTATTTCCATTATGCCAAAAGGGGTTGCAGGAATAAAAGAGTCCATTTCCAAGGCCATTCGGCCAAAATTAGAGGGATGGAATCCATCAACATCTTTTTTGGGATCTACAGCCAATAGAATTTTCTCTTCGTCTATGTGCTTGGGAAGTGGAAGTTGAACAATGTAACCATCTAGCGTTTCGTCATTATTTAATTCTTTAATTTTAGTAAGCAAAGCCTTTTCAGGAATGCTACTTTCCAAACGAATCAGAGTAGATTTAAAACCTACTTTTTCACACGAACGAACCTTACTCTCAACATAAGTTAAACTTGCACCATCATTGCCAACCAATACTGCTGCCAAATGGGGTATTTTTTTTCCTTTTTCTTTTCGCAAAATAACCGATTGCTTAATTTCCTCTTTAATTTGTTGGGATAGTTTTTTTCCGTCAAGTATTTTCATAATTATTTAAATCCTTGAAGCATTTGCATCATTTGTTTTCCTTTTCCTCCTTGAATCATCTTCATCATTTTACTCATCTGACCAAATTGCTTAATCAATTGATTAACTTCGTTGATGTTCCTTCCTGAACCTTTGGCAATTCTATTTTTTCTACTGTGATTGAGTAAGCTGGGTTGTGTACGCTCTTTTGGGGTCATCGACCCGATAATGACCTCAATATACCTTAAGGAATCGTCGTTGACATCTACGTCTTCAATCATTTTTCCGGCACCAGGAATCATCCCCATCAAATCTTTCATATTTCCCATCTTCTTTACTTGTTGGATTTGAGACAGAAAGTCATCGAAACCAAATTGATTTTTAGCAATCTTCTTACTGATTTTTCGAGCTTGCTCTTGATCAAATTGCTCCTGAGCAAGTTCTACTAGGGAAACGACATCCCCCATCCCAAGAATACGCTCTGCCATTCGTTCAGGATAGAACACATCCAATGCTTCCATTTTTTCTCCAGTACCGATGAACTTTATAGGTTTATTAACAACAGATTTGATCGATAAAGCTGCTCCTCCTCTTGTATCACCATCAAGTTTGGTCAATATTACACCATCGAAATTAAGGGTGTCGTGAAAAACTTTGGCTGTATTCACCGCGTCCTGACCTGTCATGGCATCAACCACAAAAAGTGTTTCTTCAGGTTTTACGGTTTGATGGATCTCTGAAATTTCTTTCATTAAGACCTCATCGACAGCCAATCGTCCTGCGGTATCAATGATGACTAAATCATTTTTTTCCTTTTTGGCTTGTCTTATAGCTAATTTAGCAATCTTTACAGGATCTTTTTCTTCTCGATCACTAAAAACCGGCACATCAATTTGCTCACCCAACACAACGAGCTGATCGATAGCTGCAGGTCGGTAAACATCACAAGCTACCATCAAGGGATTTTTCTTTTTCTTATTTTTAAAATATAAGGCCAGCTTTCCACTGAAAGTTGTTTTACCCGACCCTTGAAGACCTGACATCAAGATTATTGAGGGCTTTTCAGCTAGCTGCATTTCTGCTGAACTGCTTCCCATCAGTTCCGTCAACTCATCCTTGACAATCTTCACCATTAACTGACCAGGCTTAAGACTGGTCAAAACTTTTTGGCCTAAAGCTTTTTCCTTTACACGATTGGTAAATTCTTTAGCTATCTTAAAGTTTACATCCGCATCCAACAAAGCCCTTCTAACTTCTTTAAGGGTCTCAGCTACATTGATCTCAGTAATCTTACCATGCCCTTTTAAGAGCTTAAAGGCGCTGTCCAGTTTATTGCTTAGGCTATCAAACATTGGTCAAGATTTTTTTAAGACAAATTTACTGTTTTCAATCATATTTAAAACCCTTTTAATTTATCCATTTTTGTGTTTCATTATACCCATCACAATGGTATGCGGAAAAGTTATAGCGGCCAAAAAAGAAAAAAATAAGGGAATAAAATAGTCTGCTTTGAAATTTACATACTGATAAACCAAATAAAGGGAGATCAAAGAAGCAAACCAATAAATCATAGAATGCTTAAAATACTTCAAAAAAGATTTAAAATTCATCGATCCATAAAGGAACTTTAATTGATTCATTAGAGAGGGAAAGCTATGCCAAACCACGAAGTAAAAAGCAAAGGCAAACAACAATGAGCCTACATAAAAAATCCCTGACAAAAGCAGAAGTAATAAACACTCATAAATAAGGTATTTACGAGTCGAGGCACTTAAAAGCATGCTTGTCATTAATAGAATACCCAATAAAACAGCTGTATAAAGGAAAAATTCAAAACCAAATTGATGTCCTGATATCTTTTCGATCACCTCTACCACAGATTCGTATTGCAGGGTAAACATTAAAAAGAAGATAAATGCACCATATAATGAATAAAAGGCAAAATTAGATAAAGAAATAGACAAACGATTTCCCCAGTGCTCTTCTCCGAAATGATAACAGCTAAATAGGACAAAAAAGATTAATGCAAGGCCAGGAAAGGTGAAAAAGAATATCACACCCATTAAAACAACAAAAACATACATCAAAATGGACTTAACATACAGATTATTTGACTTTCCTTTAAAACTTTTAGAAATTATTTCTAGGTCATTTGCTCCGTGCAAAATACCTAAAGTTAAGACCCAAAAAATCCAAAAAAAATCAACAAAACTATTTGATAATAAGGGATATAGGCAGATACACACAAAAGTGATCAAAATACCAATTTGGTAATTTTTACTAGCTTTAAAAATCAATTTGATAATTTTTGTTGTAAAAAAATATCACTTATATAGTAAGTAAGTTTAATTTTTATTTAAATTTACCTTAAACAAAATAAATAATTAATTTAATTATGGAAAATCTTTTTAATTTATCTGCTGTAGTCCCTGCGATGGCTACAGACGATTATGTAGGGTTCACTTTTTTTGTAGGTTGTATGGCAATGATGGCAGCATCAGCGTTTTT
>MDSV01161104.1_pt1 | contig 22933 bp, 26 predicted proteins | sample 810851 | NCBI WGS metagenome assembly MDSV01 (sample SAMN05326640, study PRJNA326480) | marine metagenome | isolation source: seawater | place: Atlantic Ocean: North East | collected 2012 | reverse complement strand
ATTTCTAAAAACTTTGTTGATGAAACATTTCAAGTTGTCTGGGATACAACAACAGAAAGATTTACTAGATTTCAAAGAGGATACTCCTTGCATTGGTGGATATCGGCCTATGAGGATGACTTTAAAATTTTTAATACCAGTGGAAAGTTTGGTCAATATACATTTGTTGATAGAGAAAATGACATTATTGTTACAAGAATCACAAAATATAAACAACAGGAATCAGGTGATGTCCAGAAGTGGGGACCCATGAGTTACTTAAAATGGGCTGGAGTTGATAATGCAATTAAGGTTGGAAGAAGGTTAATTGAAAATGGTGTTATTGAATCCGGCGCCAATGTTATTACACCATTTACAGACAAAGAAGGTGAGTCAAAAGAGTTTTATCCAAGATATGGAGACTTTGTCGGTGCAATACAAAATTTAAGTTGTAATTGTTATCCTAAGGATATTTCTAATTAGGATTTATTAATTTTCTTTAGGTATGTTTCTTTATCTCTTGCCCATTCTTCATAGTAATAGCCGTCATTACCCTGTTTATTAAGATACTTCACAAAGAATCTTCCATCTTCATCTTCAAATCCTGATTCATACGGCATGCCTGTTAATTTATTGGGCCTTTTAAATTGCTCTTCCATAACGCTATGTCCACACAAATAAAATCATTGGAATGGATACGGCAATAATAAGAATGTCTAAAGGCAAACCAAGCCTCCAATAATCAGTAAATTTATAATTACCGGGACCCATAACAACGGTATTACATTGATGACCAATTGGAGTTAAGAAAGCGCAACTTGCACCAACTGCAACGACCATTAAAAATGGTTCAACATCATAACCAAGTTGCATCCCAATACCAGCTGATATTGGTGCCATAATAACTGCCGTTGCAGCATTATTGATAATATCAGTAGTAGCCATTGTTATTACTAATATTACAAAAAGCAGCCAAAAAAGACTCATATCACCTGCAATATTAGAGATACTTGTTGAAATTATATCACTCAGTCCAGTGGTCTGTAGTGCAGTTCCGATAGGAATCATTGCTGCCAGCATAATTATTATTGGCCAATCTATATCTCGATAAAAATTACTATCAATAATTCTAATTCTTGCAAATGCCAAAACACACAGTAAGAATGCTGCTGCTGTTGGAAGAATATTGAAAGTCACCAAAATTATAGATATTAAAAAAAATATAATTCCTTTTAAAAGGCGACTTCTGCTTGGTATTGTCTGTAATTCTCTTTGCATTAATGGCATTAAGCCAAGATGTTTGATCTTATTTGTAACATCTTCTTCGTCTAAATCCCTTATACCTAATAGCAATACATCTCCTGCCTTAAAAGTTTCTCTTGTTAATCTTGTTCTATATTTTGCACCTTTTCTCCACAGACCTAATAGGTTCAATTCTTCGTATGCCAGCTTTAAGAAAAAATCATATTTTCTTCCTATAAGCCTTGATCCAGGAGTAATCATTGCTTCAATCTCTTCTAAATCATCATCCTCAAATGAATGTAATTCTTTTGGAATCGAGAAATCAAAAACATTAAGTATTGATGAGATATCATCAGGAGGTGTTTTAATAACTAATATTTGTCCAGCCTTAATCCTTAAATTATTTTTAACTTTTTTTACACCACCATTCTCATTAACAATACCTAGAACCTCTGTATCTTCTCCTGCTTCTTTTTTAAAGGCAGATAAAGTCATGCCAATTGCTGAACTTGATTCATTTACCTCTACTTCAAATAAATATCCCTTCAAATCAATTAATGAAGATCCAGAAGCAGCATCATCTCTTAAACGAATTAATCTATTACCAATTACCGCAATAAATATAATGCTTAAAACTGTAATTGAAAGTCCCACGTACGAGAAATCAAAAAAATTAAAACCTGCTTCTGATATTGTTGATTTATACTCAGAAATTATGATATTTGGTGGTGTTCCAATGGTAGTATTCATTCCGCCTAAAATGCATGCAAAAGCTAAAGGCATCAAAAATCTTGAAGGATGCCAACCCATTTTCTGACAAATATTTAAAGTGATGGGAAGCAGAATAGCTAGAGCTCCAATATTATTTATAAATGAGGATAAAACAGCTGCTATAAATAGAAGACAAATTAAAAATTGGAATTTTGTAAAACTTTTTCCTCCAATTAGTTTACCAACTAATCCTGTAAGCCCAGAATTTTTTAGACCTTGACTGATAATTAGCACTAAAGCTACAGTGATTACTGCGGGATGGGCGAATCCATTAAATGCTTGATTCGCAGGAATAACCCCAAGAATTATTAAAATTACCAACGCTCCAGCAGCTAGTGCGTCGTATCGGTATTTACTCCAAATAAACAAACCTAGTAGTGTAATGATAGCAATAGAGAGTATATGTTGATCGCTCATGCTTAAAAAATTAGATTATGTTTTAGGCATACTTTCAACATAAAGTGATGAAGATGGGTATGCAAATTCTGATCCATTTGCTTTTACAATCTTCATAATATTGAAAATTAAATTTTCTTTAATAAGATTAAAATCGACAAACCCAACGGGCTCACAATAAGCTACTATCATGATATCAATGGAGCTTGAACCCAATTCGATAACTCTAACGACGTGATCTATTTCATCATTTTTGATAAAGTCATCACTTTCAGTAATGTAATTTTTTATATCAGATCTAATAGATTCTAATTGTTCAATTGAAGTTGAGTAAACAAGATTAATTCTCCAATTAATTCTTCTATTGGTCATTTCGCCATGATTGATAAGTTTTACATCAGAAAGATCCTTGTTAGGAATTGTCATTGGAGCCGTATCAAAATTTCTGATAACTGTAGACCTAAAACCAATTGTTTCAACTATTCCATGTAATTGTCCTTTTACCTCAATTCTGTCACCAGGCTGAAATCTATGTTCTCCAATAACTAAAATACCAGCAATTAAGTTTTTAAAGAAATCTTGCGCTCCAAGAGCTACAGCAACTGAAAAAAGACCAAGACCTGCCACAAGAGGACCAATTTTAATACCAAATATATCTAAGATTATTGCAACACCAATTATCCAAACAATAAATCTAGATGCTCTTTCAAGCCACATTTGCATTGAAGCGGTCAACCATGAACTAGTAGATAGCGCTTCAAAGATGGGTTTAACGGAATTAGATAGGGCACTAAAGATAGTGAATATAACGAAGGCTTTTACTATGTTTGTTGCAATATCTCCAGCCAACCCATTTATAGGCAATATTAATGTACACAAATATAGTGCAATTGTGATTGGAATTAATCCAATTGGTTTCTTTAGCGCATTTAGTATTTCGTCATCAATTTTTGAGTCTGTTTTTTCTGCAAGCCTGCCTAAAGAATTAATAATTACAGAAATAATAAAACCTCTAAAAAGCAATGCTATTAATATAACAATCAATGATGAAATTATTGCTCCTAGGTTAATGCCTAAAAAACCTCTGTTCCATACATCTGAGAGAAGCTCAATAAAATTTTCCATTTTTAAATTTGCAATAAATTAATACCAATTTATATCGTATTTATTCAAATATAGCAAAGCGCTAGTATTTATTTTTGTAATCGATCTTTAATAAAGTACGGAGTATATATTAAGAAAAACATTGCCAATGCAAGCGGTGTTAGAACTAGCAAATGAAATGGTGGTTCTGGAAAAGCATCCATTAAACTAGCTCCAGCAGGTTTTGCCATTAAGTACCAAAAGTTTGCTGGCTCACCAAGTATTAAGTTTATCAAGTAAGTAATAGGCAATAATATACACGCAGTAATAAATGAGACAGTTAAAATATCTTTTGCATATGGCCTGTTGTTAAGGGCAATTGTTGCGTACATTATCCCAATAACAATCATTCCATGACCAATCATAAAGAAAGCATAATCCAAATCATGATGAGAAATGTCAGGTGTAATAATTGCCATAGTGGCTCCACCTATACCCCAAAAAAAAGCACATTTATATAAAATTTTTGGCCCGCCTAATAAAAACCAAGCTAAAAATATTTCAGAAAGATCGCACATATGAAATGGCAGGACTTCTCTCCAGTTATAAGGGTTCTCAAGAATGAACAGATCTTTATAAGGCGAGATAACTACATGAGCTATCACAATATATGCAATAATTTTTGTCATTACTGATTTTTGAGCTACAGATTTATTTTTATATATTAAAGGTATAAAAACTGATGCTGCTAGGATGCTTAACATTGTAATAATGTGTATATTTCCGAATAAGACAAAAGGGCTAGCGCTCATAAGATTTCCTCATTTTAGAACCGTTAAGAGTAATTATAGTTATTTTTTTATAGTTTATAAAAATATTTTAAATTAAATTATTTTAGAGCATCTAAAACAATATTTTCGGTAAGAATTGCTGGAAGAATTTCAGGCTTTTCCATTCCTGGTTTCCAATAGACATATAATGGTACACCGCTTCTACCATAAATTTTCAAAGCATTAAGGATATCTATATTTTTATTAGTCCAATCCGCAACAATATATTCAATATTATTTTCTTTAAAAAATTTCTTTACACTTGATCTAGACAGAGCAACCTTATCATTGGCTTGACATGTAATACACCAGGCAGCAGTATAATTAATAAGATATGGCTTATTTTGGGCTTGAAGCTCTTCCTCAATTCCTTTTGTCCAAATTGTTACATCTTGTCTATCTTTACTATCAGACACACTTACTTTAACAGAGGCAAGGCTCTGGATTTGTGCTAACAATAAAGAACCTAAAGCCAATAATAAAATTATTCTCATGATTTTTGTTGAAGTATTAGCCATCAACCAAACCAGTAAACTTATTAATAATAAAACTAATAAAAGTTCAATAAGAGCATCGGCTGATGTTTGCAAGCTAAATACCCATAACAACCAAAGTGCTGTAGCAAACATAGGAAAAGCAAAAAATTCTTTTAATTTAAGCATCCATTCTCCAGATTTTGGCAAAACCTCCACCAATTCTGGTTTATATGAAAGAATCAAATAGGGAAAGGCAAAACCTGTACCAAGAGCTATAAATATTGGCAATGTTACAAACGATGGTTGAATTAAAGCATAGCCAATAGCTGCACCCATAAATGGTGCAGTACAAGGTGAGGCAACTACAACAGCCAGAATACCAGTAAGAAAAGAGCTAGAATAAGTAGTTTGATTCATGCCAACTCTACCAAGTTTTGTCATGGAAGTTCCAATCTCTATATTCATTAATAAAATGAGACCAATAATAAACATCACAATTGATAAAATTCCTACAATAAATGGTGATTGAAGTTGGAAGCCCCATCCAACTGAAGTTCCTCCTACTTTCAAAGCTAAAAGGGCGAGGGCGATTGCTATAAAAGAAATGATTACCCCTAAGCTAAAGATGAGAGAATGTGTTCTTATTTTTCTTTTAGAACTCCCACCCATTGATACAAAGCTTAGTATTTTCAAAGAAATAATTGGAAAAACACATGGCATCAAATTTAAAATAATACCCCCAATAAATGCAAAAATAATTGCTTGAAGCATAGACATGCTTATATTTTCTGCAGGATTTTTTGTTACATCCGTTTTAACAAGATATGAATCTTCATTAATTTTTATAACACCCTCTATTGATGATATTTTTGAATTTTCAAGCTGTAAGGGAATCTTTAAAAGCCAATTATTATCTTCTTTGATGAGGACTTGTTTGCCAGAATGTAAAACTGTGTTTTGGTTTTCTGAAAAATAATATATATTTTCAATTTTGTTGTTATATGAAAATCTAATTTCAAGAAATTCTTTTGTTTGATTTCCAAGAACAGGGTAGATGGTATTTGGTACTTTCGATATCCACTCTTCAAGTACTAGAGTTTCTTCAAGATTTTCAAAAATCGATTTGATATTAGCTTTTTCAGGCACGCAAACATCATCACAAATTAAAAAATCAATACCAGCCTCAATAAAAGTTAAATCATTTATATCTTTGTAAAGTATCTTATAAGGAAAAATTACAAAATCCTTATAGCCATATGTCATTAGTGGTGGATATGGTAATAGTTTTGGTGTTGGCCATAATGGACCTTCAATAGTTACATTTTTAGGCAAAGACCATACAGCATTTATTGGTCCTCCAGAATCACCAGGGTTTTTCCAATAGGTATGCCAATTTTTTTGCATATCCATCTTAATACCAATAAATAACTCATTTTTTTGCGATAAATTTGGATCGAATTTAATAATAGAAACACTAGCGTGTCCTGTTTCTACTGGATTCCCAAAGCTAATATTTGAGAAAATTAGTAAAGATAAGATGCATTTAATAACTTTCATAAAGTTATATTACCTTAATCAAAAAAATTAGGGATGCCTGAGGCATCCCTATGTTGTGTTGGTATCTATTATCCTGAGATTCTTTTTGGAGTTTTAATTTCAATAGTTCTAGGTTTTTTCTCATCAGGAATTATTTTTTCTAGATTAATGTTTAGCAAGCCATTAATTAGATCAGCTCCTTGAACAACTACATCATTGGACAATGTAAATTGCTGTTTAAAAGCTCTTTGAGCAATTCCCTGGTATACCACTTCATTTTTATCATTAACAATCTCAGTATTAGGTCCATCATAACTGACAGATAAAACGCCATCAGCAAGCTCAATATTAATGTCTTTTTTTGTAAGACCTGCAACTGCTATTTCAATTGCAAAGTGGTTTCCATCTTTTCTAATGTTGTATGGTGGATAGCTAGACGATCTATCAGATGATTCAGAAAGTCTTTGCAATCTATCAAATAAAGGCTCAAATCCTAATACACGTGTTGTAAAAAATGGATCAGTAAAGTTAAGTATCATAATAGTCCTCCTTATAGCGACTAAGTTTATGCATCCCGAAGGCATGCTTGTTTTATAAATGGAGACCCAATTGGCATCTCCGTTAACTTATATGTAGGTATTTTATTTAATTTTTCAATATTTTTTGTTTAATTTTTTTCTTATTGCATAGAACTTTTTTAAGTGTATATTGTCAAAATGATTATGAGATTATTAATAATTTTTGGTTTAATTTTTAACATTAATAACGTCTTTGGCAATCAAGAAAATTTGATCAATGAAGGTGATATATGGACATTAGATTCAAGAAGTAACCGCTTATCTTCAGATAGCAAAGTTCTGTATCATATGCCAAGTGATGCATATAATACTTTTCACGCAAGAACATTTGGAAACTGGGATATCTTCTCTGCAGTAGATTCACGAGACCTACAAAGATTAAACAAAGGTGATTCTATTGAAATTCTGGAGTCCAAATATTCTGATAGAGTTTATGCAGTTAAACTTCTTAGTGGTTTTAATAAAAATAAGAAATTTTATGTAATTACTGAAGATCTTCAGAGTTACTTTAAGCTAAATGAGGAAAAAATAAATGAATAAGAATTTAGTATTGTCATTTCTATTGTTGAGTGTTGTGAGTTGTGTGAATTATTCATACTCACCAGATATTGTGTCTAGATCTGATGCACAAAAACAACAATATGTTGTTTTAGGAACAATTATAGATATAACTTCAGTTACTATTGAGGGCGATAGAGAAAAAGGGGCTGTTGCTGGAGCTTTGATCGGAGGAGCTGCAGGAAAAAGTGTCACCGATTCTGAGACTGAGTCAGATATAGCATCAATAGTTGGAGGCCTTGTTGGTTCAAGAGTTGGATCTGAGATTGGATCAAACCTTACCAAAAAAGATGGCGTCGAGTTATTAATCGAAACTGATGCAGGTAGGTTAATTTCAATTATTCAAGAGGTTAGCTCATATAATTATTCAAAAAATCAAAGAGTAAGAATTATCAAGAGAAATGGTAAATCCCGTGTAGTCCCTTTTGATTAAATGAACGATGATGCCTTCAAAGTTGTTTACAATAAAGCATTAGATATTATTTCCAGAAGAGAACATTCTCAAAAAGAGTTAATAGGAAAACTGCTCAATAAATTTAGTGAGGAGGAAATAGTTAACTCGGTAATCAATAATCTTGTTGAAAAAAATCTGCTAAATGACACTCGTTACTCAGAGGCATATGTGGTCAGCCGAAAAAGAAAAGGTTTTGGCCCAAAAAAAATTATGTATGAACTTATCGCACGAGGAGTTATTGAAAATATTGCCTATAAAGCAATAGAAAATGAAGGCGGCTGGAAAGATGCTGCGTTAAAAGTCTTTAATAAAAAATTTAAAAAAGGTAAGGCGATGGATTTTAAAGAATTAAATAAACAAAAGACTTTTTTGCAAAATAGAGGCTTTAGTTTTGAAGAAATTGACTCAGTTTTTACTTAGCTCATGTTATGATTTATCGCAATGTCATACGAGGTTTTAGCAAGAAAATATAGACCATCTAGCTTTGAGGAAGTTGTTGGCCAAGAGCATGTAATACAAGCACTCGCTAATAGCATTCTTCAAGACAGAATTCATCAAGCTTTTATTTTTTCTGGTACAAGAGGGGTTGGTAAGACAACTCTTGCAAGAATTCTTGCAAAATGCCTTAATTGTTCATCTTCAGAAAAACCAGTAGCCATACCATGCAATAAATGTGTAAATTGTGAAGAAATTAAATTAGGTAGATCCTTGGATTTTTATGAGCAAGATGCTGCCTCTCAACGAGGCATAGATGCAATGAAAGAGTTATTGCAAACAGTTCCCCAGTCCCCTGCAAATGGACGATATAAAGTATATTTGCTTGATGAAGCTCATATGTTAACTACTGAGAGTTTTAATGCATTGTTAAAGAACCTTGAAGAACCACCAAAGCATGTGGTTTTTATTTTAGCGACAACTAATCCAGAAAAGTTACCAAAAACAGTTCAATCTAGATGTTTACAATTAAATTTAAAAACAGTTGGCGGAACAGTTTTATCTAATCATTTACAGAAAATTCTAAAATCAGAAAATATTAATTATGATCAAGAAAGTGTCGATCTAATTTCAGATGCCGCCTTAGGATCAGTAAGAGATTCATTGACATTATTAGATCAGGCAATCGCTCATGGCAGCGGCGCTCTTAAATCATCTAATGTTAAAGAATTGCTTGGAACAATTGATAATTCATTTTTAGTTGCAATGATTGAAGCAATTATTGATGGAGATGGAATTGGTGCTTATGAAGCACTATCAAAAATAGAAGAACTATCTCCAGAATATGATGTAATTCTTAAAAGCCTAATCTCAATTTTACATAAAGCTTCAATAGAAAAAGTTTTAAATAATTCAACCAACACAGATATTAAAAATTTAGCAGCCAATATTGATGATGAGTTTTGTCAGCTTTTATATGAGATTGCAGTCAATTCCTTTTCTAAATTCAATGCTCATCCTAGTCCAAAAGAGGCCCTGGAAGTTTGTATATTAAGAATGCTAGCTTTTAATCCTATTCATAAAATCGATAGTAAAACGAGCATCAACGAAAAAGAAAAAAAAAATTTAAAAAATCCTAAAAAAATAGAGTCTATTAATACTGAAGATAACTCAGAAATAAAAAAAACAGTATCAAATGAAAATAATGGTAAGCCGAGTTTAAATAATAACAGTGATTGGATAGGGCTATTTGATCTATTATCATTGAGTGCTTTTGCTAGAAATTATTTTGGAAATCTTTCATTTCTTTCATTTGAAGATTCACTTCTAACTTTGGTAGGATCTGATGAAAAGAGTATTCCTGAAAATGTTTTTAAAGAATTTCAAAGCGTTTTGAATGAATATTTTGGTTCTAATATAAAGATTGAAATAAAATTAGGAAATAATAATGATTCTCCCCTAAGTCATATAAAAAAGGTTGAATCTGAAAGACAATTAAAAGCAGAAAAAGATGTTTTATCAGACTCATCAATTCAGAAGTTTCTTGATAAGCATAATGGTAATATTAAAGATGGATCAATTAAGCCAGTAAATTAAAATGCATCAAGATCTTCTAAATGATTTAATAAATTCTTTAACAATTTTGCCAGGTGTAGGAAAAAAATCTGCCCAAAGAATGGCTCTCTACTTATTAGATAAGAATAAAGATGGCGCTGGAATATTAGCTAAAACCCTTGAGAAAGCGATTGATGAAATTGGAAGATGTACAAGGTGTAGAATGCTCACATCAAATAGTCTTTGTAAGATATGTTCAGATAATACTAGGGATATGAATAGTATATGTGTTGTTGAGAACCCTTCAGATGTTTTAGCAATAGAATCCACTGGTGGATTTAAAGGAAGATATTTTGTTTTACTTGGTAGATTATCGCCAATTGATGGTATCAGCCCTGATGACTTAGGCATTAATGATTTTTTAAAATTGATAAAAATTGAAAATATTAAAGAGGTTATATTAGCAACTAGCTCAACGGTTGAAGGTGATGCAACTGCAATATATATTAAGGATCATATTAGTGACATCAAAGTATCGAGGATTTCATATGGAATTCCAATTGGAGGTGAATTGGAATATGTTGACGGTAATACAATAGCAAGAGCTATTCAAGGGAGAACAGAAATAAATGTCGATTAAATCAGATAAATGGATAACAGAAATGTCCAAAAATCAATCAATGATAGAGCCTTTTTCAGAGAATCAAATTAGACTTGATACAGACGGTCAGAAATTAATTTCATATGGTGTTTCAAGTTATGGGTATGATGTTAGATGCTCTAATGAGTTTAAAGTTTTCACTAATATTCATTCTGCAGTTGTAGACCCAAAATCTTTTGATGAAAAGAGTTTTGTTGATATTGAATCAGATATATGTGTCATACCTCCTAATTCTTTTGCACTGGCAAGAACCGTTGAATATTTTAAAATTCCAAGGAATGTTTTAACTATTTGTCTTGGTAAATCAACATATGCTAGATGTGGCATTATTGTTAACGTTACCCCGCTTGAGCCTGAGTGGGAAGGGCATGTTACTCTTGAGTTTTCTAATACAACAAATTTACCAGCAAAGATTTATGCTGGAGAAGGTGTTGCGCAAATGTTATTTTTTGAGTCTGATGAAGAATGTGAAACAAGTTATAAAGATAGAGGTGGTAAATATCAGGGCCAAACTGGAGTCACTTTACCCAAAACTTAGCAATTCGATTAATTGCAGTTTTTGATATTCATCTGGACTTTCATCAATTACTTTATAAAATATGTAATCAAGCTCAGGTATTAGATAATATGTTGTAATGCGTTTGTCAGACTCTCTATATCTTTTTAAAAGAACACAAGAATATTCCTTATTATTGAAAACACAAGTCTCCTTGCCATCTAAACTATAAAAATTTTTCTTGATCTCACCAGTTTTCATCTCTATTAAATTAATAGAAAATTCTTCCATACCATTAAGTAAATTAAGCCTAATTTGAATTTGTGCATTTAGAGGGTCAGCTGGAAAAGTTATTTTTTCTAATGGTGATTCCCATGTATTGATCCCTGAGGAGGCTATAATTAGATTTTCATAGTCGAATTTTATATTTTGATCTCTATTTACTGATTTTGGTCTAATTTTCACATTATAATTTTTAGAAAGAAGCTTAGAATTTTCTATAATAAAATTTGATTTAAAATCCATTGAAACAACTAAAAGGGTTCGGGCATTGAATGTAAAACTATATTCATTGTTATCTAAAGTTTTTAGTTCTCTTATTCCAGTAACTGAAAAATCATCACGTTCAAAAAGATATTTTGCCTTGTAGTCTGGTATAACAGATGAGCTCAGATTTAGAGTATAAATAGTTGCTAGCAGTAATTTAAATTTCATACTTTTTATAAATAAATTTTCCACTTGGATTCAAATCATTAAATATAACTCTATCTTTGTCGATAAATATTTTATCATCGCAAATATATTTTATTATCTTAGGATATAGTTCATGTTCTAGTTTGTGGATTCTTTCAACAAGAATATCAATATTTTCATTGGCGGTTTTAATTTCTCCTTGTGCAATTAATGGACCGCCATCAAGCTCACTTGAAACATAGTGAATCGATATTCCATGTATTGAATCATTATTATCTAGAACCTGCTCATGGGTATTAAGCCCAGGATACTTTGGCAAAAGTGAGGGGTGAATATTGATAATTTTTCCAAAAAAATTATTTGTGATTTTTTCTGTAAGTATTCTCATAAAACCAGCTAAAACAATTAAATCAGGATTTTGTTCTAATAAAATCTTATAGAGCTCTGCATCAAATAAATCTCTTGATTGAAATTCTTTATGATTGATAACGATAGTCTTAATGCCAACAGATTTTGCTCTTTTAATACCAAAAGCATTTGGATTGTTTGAAATCACACATACAACCTCTGCGTTAATATAATTTGTATTACACTTATCGATGATTGCTTGAAGATTAGAGCCACTCCCAGAAATTAAGACAACAATTTTTTTCATGTATTATGAATAAACTACCGATTCACTTTCTTTTTTAACAACTCTACCAATATTATAGCAATCGAATCCACTGTCTTTGATGTCTAATTTTATTTCCTCAGAAATACTCTCATCAACAATAAGTACCATACCTATACCACAATTAAAAATCCTTAATAAATCATCATTAGCTATGCCGCCTTTTTCTTGCAGCCATTTAAAAATTTCAGGTAATTCCCATGATGCTAATGATATATCTGCTGATAAATTTTTCGGCAATGATCTTGGTATATTTTCTGTTAAGCCTCCACCTGTAATATGTGCCATTCCATGGATAGAAAATTTTTCTATTAATCTCATTATTATATTTGGATATAAATGAGTAGGCTTTAATGCTAACTTAATAATTTTTTTTAGCTCATCCTCTTTTGCAGATGAGTCTTTTATTATTTTTCTAATAAGAGAAAATCCATTTGAGTGAGGCCCACTTGATTCAATACCTATTAAAATATCACCTTCTTTTATATTTTTACCATTTATAATTTTTTCTTTTTCAACACACCCAACTGAAAAACCTGCAAGATCAAAATTTTTACCTACATAATGACCTGGCATTTCTGCAGTTTCGCCTCCAAGAAGAGCGCATCCTGAATTTTTGCAGGCTTCTGAAATATTTTTTATTATCTTAGATGCCTCTTCGACTTCAAGTTTTGATGAAGCAAAATAATCAAGAAAAAATAGAGGCTTTGCCCCACAAACAATAAGATCATTCACACACATTGCCACAAGGTCTTGTCCAATGCCTTCAATTTGATTATTTTCTTGAGCTAAAGCAACTTTTGTACCAACTCCATCTGTGCAGGCTACCATGACAGGCTCAATGTAATCTTTGTTAAGTTCATACATTCCAGCAAAACCACCAATGTTTCCTAGGACATTTTGATTATGAGATGAAGCTACGTCATTTTTAATTTTATCAACTAAATCATTGCCTGCTGTTATGTCTACACCAGCTAATTTGTATGGATCATTTTCTATAATTTCTTTTGTCATTTAGAATACTTATTGTGAATCAAATGAATAACAGCTTTATTAAACATTTATTACTTACACTTATTATCTTTTCTAATTACTCCTTTGGGAAGGAGTTTGAAGAACTTTTTACAATTTATGTTCCAATTGAAAATACTAGCAAAATAGATTCTTCAATTAATCAATCATTTAACAATTTAGTTTTTAGAATAAGTGGGTCTAAATCCCCATCTAACATATGGAAAATAATTAACTCTGGGTCGTCTCGAAAAGATTTTATTACTAGTTACTCAATTAAAAATATTAATGACAAGAGTTATCTAGAAGTCAATTTCAATCAAAATTTAGTTATTAATAAATTTAAGAAACTATCAATACCTATTATAGGTTATTCGAGGCCAGTAATCTTTTTTTTAATTAGTGTAGAGTCAGGTTCTGAAGATCCTTATTTCATATCAAAAGATTCAACAAATGATATAGATATTCACATTAAGGAGTCATTAGATAGATTGTCAAATGAAAGAGGGTTATTTCTCGAATTACCTCTGCTTGACCTTGAAGATAAAACATTTTTAACTAACACAAGTATATTAACCTCACCACAACAATATCTAATTTCCAAATACGATTTTGATGAATACGTAGATATAAAACTAATAAATCTTGGATTAAAAAAATGGCTCATTAAAGGTGACATCAATACTAATTTTAATAAAGAATCTTATATAGAAGATATAAAACAATCATTAGATGATTATCTTGAATCATTAATCAACACAACCTTTTCAGATTTAAAAATAGATACTTCAAAGACTATATTGCTTGAGTTGAACATAGAGGGTATAAATTCATATGAGGAGTATGAAATCTTAAAAGAAAAACTATCTAAGAATATTGCCATTACAAATTTAGAAATACTTAATTTAAAAAATGACACTATCACATATAAAATAAATGTTATGGGGGACATAAATAACTTTAAAAAATCTATTGAAAATAATACTTTTTTTGAGTTTTTATCAGAAAAAACTGAGAATAATTTAAGCTTAAGATTCGTAAAATGAGTAAATATTTTATTTTTATTCCAAATTTATTATCTATTGTAAGAATTGGTCTCGTTTATCCTATTTTAAACAATATATTTATTGGCAATTTTATAATCAGTTTGAGTTATTTTTTAATTGCATCACTTACTGATGCGCTTGATGGTTTTCTTGCGAGGAGAATGCGTTGGCAAACGTATTTAGGTACTATTTTAGATCCGATTGCTGACAAGCTACTATTGTCTGGAACAATTTTTATCTTATGGCTAACTAACTATATCCCGCTATACATTTTTGTTATTTTTATTGGAAGAGATATTGCTATTTTACTGGGAGCTGCAGTTCATATGACTTTGATGGAGTCTCAGACACCATTGCCTAATATTCTTGGAAAAATTACTACAGGTCTTCAAATTGCTTATATTGTAGTTATATTATTTTTTCAAATTTTTGAGATTAACCTGTCGCTTATAATGCTTGATGCATTTATTCTAATAGTCACTTTATTAAGCTTAATAGTTTATTCAAGAAATTGGTTATTAGATATTAATAAGTACCATAATGAATAAACCTAAACAGTTAACCTTTCCTTGGAATACAATAAATAAATCTTCTTTAGAAGGCTTTTATTCAAGTGAGGATAACCTGCATATAGTCTCAATTCTCAAAGATAAGACTTTTCATGATGATTTATTCATCTACGGATCAAAAGAATCTGGTAAGACTTATCTTCTTCAAGCAATGTGTAATTCGTATAGTTTGGACAACAAATCATCTTTTTATATACCACTTAAAAAAGCCATTAATTATGGTGTCGAAATTTTTGAATCCCTAGAAAATATCCAGTTAATTTGTCTTGATGGAATTGAAAATATAATTTCTAAAATTGAATGGGAAAAAGCGATTTTTAATTTAATTAATAAAACCCTTATCTCAAAAAGTAGATTAATCATAACTTCTTCGGAAGATCTTCAATCCTTAAATTTTGTTCTACCAGATCTTGAATCCAGGTTAAGAAAAATAGAGAGCTATGAACTAACACCCATTCAAGACAAGGATATACTTGATGCTCTTATATATATTTCAAAATTGAAATCAATCAATTTGGGTGATAAAGAAGCAAGGTATCTTGTGACATATGCCCAGAGAAATATCTCTAATTTAGTTAAGATCCTTGAGAGCCTAGATCAGCTCTCAATGGAAATGAAAAGAAAAATCACAATACCTTTAATTAAAGAAGTTATTTAATCTCGCACTCAAAGCAATACATTAATATATTTCTTTTATCAGGATCAATTAACTTAAGATGTTTTTCTAGTTTTGAATTAATTAGCTTAAGTCTTGGATCGAGATTAATCTCTATGTTAATGTTTTCAAGCAATTCATTTAAAAATACATCAAATGGATCCATTGGTTTCTTGTAATTTTTGATACTAAAATTATCTATATCAGCTTTTTCAGCAGCGGATTGTATGGCATCATCAAGGCCACCAATTTTATCCACTAAGCCAAGTTCTAAAGCTTTATATCCAGCCCAAATTCTGCCACCAGCAATTGGTAGAACATCCTCGTACTCCATGTTTCTATTACTCGCAACTTTAGATACAAATTTTTCATAGGTATGATCAATACCAGCTTGAATGCCATTTTTAACATATTCTGGCATTGAGTATCTCTCATCCCATTCTCCGGCTTTAGTTGAGCTAACACCATCAACTTTTATTCCAGCCCAATCATAAATTCCATCAAGTGTAGGAATAATTCCATAAACACCAATAGAACCAGTAAGAGTATCTTGCTCTGCAAAAATTTCATCCGAGAGAGTGGTTACCCATACACCACCTGATGCAGCAATATCGCCCATAGATGAAATAATTGGTCTGCCAGTGTCTTTAAATTCTTTTAATGCATTAGTAATCAATTCACTTGCCCATACACTTCCGCCCGGACTGTTAACTCTTAAAACCATGGCTTTAACAGATTTATTTTGAGTAGCTGACTGAATGTTATCAACAATCGTGTCAGAACCTGCAATTCCATAAGCAACTTCGCCAGTCATAATCGCACCTTCTACGTTGATGACTGCTATTTTATTTTTGCTAATGTTTTCCCTTTTGTCTTCTTTAATTTTTGCAAGATAGTCATAAATTGAAATACTGTCTGGAAATGAGTATTTATCATTTTCTTGATTTGGAAATTCCTTAAACATATATGCTTTTATCTCTTCTCGAGTAACCACCATATCTACTAAGCCTAATTCTAAAGCTACTTTAGCCATTTCAGGATTTTCAACACTTAACTCCCAAGCATTATCACCATAATTTTGAATAGTACCTTTATTAAGATTCCTGCCATCTTCCATCATGTTAGTCATTTTGGCCCACATTGGATCTGCAAATTCATTCCATGCTAATTTGTCATTTTCAGACATTGAGTCTCTGGTATATGGTTCAGGCCCAGACTTAAAATCACCCGCTGTGAAAACGTTGTAGTTTAATTTGAGATTTTTATAAAGATCTTTCATATATTCTCTTTTTCGAGAAAAACCAAAAGCAGAAACTTGCCCGTATTCATTTATGAGAACTTCGTTTGCTTGTGAGCTAATTAAATATGAGTTGTTATTATATTGTTCTGCATACGCTATAACTCTCTTTCCGTTATCTCTTACACTTCTTAATGCATCAGCAATCTTAAAGGCTGAGGACCAATACATACCTAATTCAGAAACATTCACATATATAGCAGAAAGATTTTCATCATTTGCAGCATGGTTTAAAACATCTAATAAGTCTTGAAGTTCATGTTGCTCAACAACATTACCAGAATTCACAATACTATTAAAATCAAAATTTCCAGAACTATTTACTTCTGAATCTACTACAACTCCAACAGGCTTAAACCATAATACTTTATTTTTTGTATCAATTTCTTCTGAGCCACTGAACATTGATCCAATTCCAGCAAGCAATGAGAATGTAATTATGACTAATATTAAAGCAGTTAAAGAATTTACTATTATTTTTCTTGTTGTTGTTAGAAAGCTATCAGCTTTTGACCAAATTGATTGTTTTCCTGACATGTATAACTCCTAAGAAATTAAATTTTGACAAAAGTTATCATCTTTATCACAAGCAGTAAAGATTACAGTTATTTATTTAATCATAAGCCCTAAATCAATCAGAATTTCTTTTAATCGACTTTGGGGACAAAATACAAAGAATGAACAAGATAACAATAAAAATTATTTCAAGTAAATCAAGAATAAAAGGCTTAATACCAAAAACTCTCAATGAAACAGATAAAAAATATATTAAAACTATAAAACTAAAGCTTTGAAAAGCCTTAATAGATAATTTATTTGCCAGATATATAAATACAATAAAAGGTAAAGACCAAAAAATAAAAAATAAAAATGTAATAGATTCATTAAAAAAAGATAAAAATTTTATGATTATCAATGAACAACAAATTAAACCAACTGATTTTTTAATTCTATTGTTGGTTAACATTAAGTTTTGTTTATAAACTTAGCAATCCGCGAGCCTGAATTTTTAGCAATTTCATATTCATGAGGAGTAAGATTGTTTGATTCATTGAAACTTTCAACATGAGAGGGGCCGTAAGGAGTGCCACCAGACTTAGTTTTGTTTAATTCTTTAATGGAGTAGGGTGTTCCTAAAATTATCATTCCTTGATGCAGCATATAGGTTAATAAATTAAATTGGGTTATTTCTTGTCCTCCATGCATTGAACCAGTAGAGGTAAAAGCTAATCCTGGAATATCTTCTAATGTATTTGCTGACCAAAGATCTCCAGTTGAATCAAGAAAATATTTAAGAGGAGCTGCCATGGAACCGAATCTAGTTGGAGACCCTAAAGCAAGGCCTGAGCAATTTATTAAATCTTCTTTTGTGCAATATACTTCATCTTTTTCAGGGATATTTTTTTCAGTTTGCTCTGTAACAGAGGATACCTTAGGAACTGTTCTTATTCTTACACTTAAGTTTTCTTGTTCAGCCCCATCAGCAATAGCATGAGCAATATTTCTCACAGAACCTCCTGCAGAGTAAAAAAGAATTAATAAATATTTATTTTCCATATATGTAATTTAGCCTATTATGTCGCTAATGAAAGATAAAATTATACCCTTGATATGCATCCTCATATTATTTGGCTGTCAAAAAAATGATATAGAAGTATATAACGGGAAAGATACTTCACTAGAAAAATTAAAAGGCCAATGGATTATCGTTAATTATTGGGCAGACTGGTGTGCTCCATGTATAAAGGAGCTACCTGAACTATTTGAGTTCGCTGAAGAAAATAATGACGTGCTTGTATATGTGTATAATTTTGATGAATTGGATAAAGAAGATCTCAAACCAGTTGCAAAAAGGTTTAATCTAAAACTTCCATCCCTAATATCCCATCCTAGAGAGATTTGGGGCATTCAAACACCTCCAGCCGTTCCAGCTACATTCTTTATTAATCCAGAAGGTGTTGTTGTTGAGTCTTTATTTAGACCTCAGACAAAAGATAGCCTTAGTTCTGTTTTATCTTCATTGAAATAATTTTTCAAAAAAATTTTCAGTAATCAATGATTCTGGGTTTATTCTCTCATTACCTAAATAAACAGACCAATGCAAATGGGGTCCAGTCACTCTTCCTGTGGATCCAACTTCACCTATTACATCACCTTGATTAAGATATTCATTAGTTTGAACGTGAACTCTAGACATATGACTATAAGATGAAATTAATCCAAAGCCATGATCTAAGATTAAATAGTTCCCAGAATAAAAAAAATCACCTATTAGAATCACTTTCCCTGCAGCTGGTGCAATAATTCTAGTTCCTTCAGGTGCAGCTATATCTAATGCCAGATGAGGAGACCTTGGCTGATCATTTATATATCTTTGTTTGCCGTATCTACTAGAAATTATTCCATCAACAGGATTTATAAATTTTAATGATGGTTTAATATCAGTGGAATATTTGTTCAAAGAATTTTTTATAAGTTGAGATTCTTTGTAGGCTCTTTCCCCATCTTCTTCGCTTAAATTCACTTTAGAAATATCTGAAATTGTAATTCTTGATTCACCAAAATTTTTTTTATTAACTTTAATTGGAACGCAATATGTATTAATTAGTTTGCTATCTTTTGTATAAGGTGAGGGTACTATTGCATACTCAATTGTATTAAATACATAAAAAAATACTTTTTTATTTTTAATATCCGGACATGAAGCAGTTTTGATTGCTATCATTTCCCCAGGATCAACAACTATTCCACTTTTTAATTCTGGTGATAGAACAAAAACCAAAAAGATAAATATTTTAAATATCATCTTTTTTTATTTTTACTTCTACATCTATAAATCCTTTATTTAATCTTGCAGTTAAAGTTTCACCAACATTTACATCTTGATTAGATTTGATTGATTCTCCCGATTTATTTTGAATAATCGAGTAACCTCTTTCAAGAATTGATAGAGGATTGAGGATTTCTAGATTTTTTTCATATTCTTGAATCAAGAAAGTATTTCGATTGATAGAAGATTTGATTTCTTTTTTTATTAAATTTTTAATATTATCTATTTTTGTATTTAATTGCTGGATATATTTATTTGGACTTCTTTCTTTAAATCTTGATCTAAGAAGACTTAAGACTTGTTTGTTTTCAGCAAGAAGCATCTTAATATTTTGCTTTAATTGCATTTCATAGCTATCAATTTTTTGGTTTTGTTCTCTTAAAATCATTAATGGACTTCTAATATTTTTTTTGAGATATTCAATTTTTTGTATTTTATTTAAGATAGAATTTGTGATTTTTCTGTGAAGATCATTATAAAAGTTGATTATTTTATCTTTAGCTTGAAAATTAAACTCAGTAGCTATTTCTGCTGAGGCAGTTGGAGTAGGGGCTCTCATGTCTGCTACGAAGTCACAAATTGTAAAATCTATTTCATGACCAACGCCTGAAATAGTTGGAATTGGGAACGATGCAATCTCTCTTGCAAGATTTTCATTATTAAAACACCATAGGTCCTCAATAGATCCACCGCCTCTACATATTAGAACTAAATCAATAGGATTATCTTGATTATGATCATTAAATTTTATAATTCTATTTAATGAATTGATAATCGTATTAGGCGCTGTATCGCCTTGAACTACAGCAGGACTAATAGAAACCTTAGCAAAAGGTGCTCTTCTCTGTATTGTACTTACGATATCTTGAAATGCAGCTGTAGAGGAGGAGGTTATGACTCCAATATGCTTCGGTGCTTGAGGTATAGATAATTTTTTTGATTGATCAAACAATCCCTCAGATTCTAATTTTTTCTTTAATTTTTCAAACTGATGCATTAAGTTCCCTGCACCAGCTTGTTCAATTGATTTAACCATTAACTGATAACGACCAGTTGCAGGATATAAGCTAACTTGACCTTTTAGTATACATTTATCTCCATCTTCTGGATTAAAATTAAGTTTGGATGCTTGTGATCGCCACATTGCACAACCAATGGCTCCATCTTCATCTTTTAAAGTAAAGTATATATGGCCTGAACTTGGCCTAGACATATTAGATATTTCACCAATTACAGCAATATTGGTAAAAGCATCCTCAAGCAAATATTTTGCAGATCTATTTAATTCTCCGACTGAGATAATTTCTTGGTTCTGCTCTACAATATCCTCTTGCATACTTAAATTATAACTTCATGGTTAACAATTTTCAGAAAACAAATTATTTTTTAATACTTGCATTTGGGGCTATGTTAATTGGTTTTGCACCAATTTTTGTTAAATGGAGTCTATTGTCCTCATCAGCAATACTTTTTTGGAGAATGTTATTAGCACTACCTTTACTAATCATCTTTAATTATGCTGTCAACAAACAATTCTTATTTAGAGTTAATAATAAAAATACAATTTTTCATACTGCATTAGCATCGTTGGCTTTTACAACTGACTTGATTTTGTGGCATGCAAGCATGTCAATAACCTCTGTATCAAATGCAACAATCATTGTAAATTCAGCACCAATTTTTGTTGCAATTCTTGCTTACCTAATTTTTAAAGAAAAACCAGCAAAAGGCTTTGGAATATCTTTTTTAACTACTTATATTGGGATAATAGGACTGATTATTTTTTCAAATAATTTTACTTCGGGAAGAGTTTTTGGTGATATTTTATGCATGATAGCTGCTATTGGATATGCCATATATTTATTAGTGATATCAAGATTAGGTAAAGAGACCTCTTTAAATATTATTTTTTATACAACATTTTTCTGTTGTTTGTTTTCTATCCTCCCAATGATTTTAGATGGCGGAAACCATATTCCAACATCACATTTTGAGTGGACAAATTTATTCTTAATGGCTTTTTTGTGTCAATTTGGCGGACAGTTTTTAATCACTATTGGAATTGGAAAGGTCTCAGCATCAAATGGATCAATTGGATTATTAATGCAGCCTTTGACGGCAACAATTCTTGCGGCTTTTATTTTTTCTGAGATTCTTAATTTAATACAAATATTATTTGTTTTCATAACCCTCATAGGGATATATTTAGCAAGATTGAGCATTGTAAAATAAAAAGAGGATCTATATATGACAAAAATTTTGGATGAATTACTATCTGCAAATAAATCTTATGCAGAAAAATTTGGTTCAAAAGGAGATTTACAGGCAACACCTATAAAAAAGTTTGCAATACTTACTTGTATGGATGCAAGACTTGATCCTGCAAAGTTTGCAGGATTATCTGAGGGTGATGCTCATGTAATAAGGAATGCGGGCGGGAGAGCAAGTGATGATGCTATTCGTTCTTTATTAATATCACATAAATTACTTGGAACGAATGAATGGTTTGTAATACACCATACCGACTGTGGTTTAGAAAAATTTTCAAACAAAGATATAGATGAAGAATTTAACCTTGAACCAAATAACTCAATAGACTGGTTAACATTTTCAGATAATGAAAAAAGCTTAATTGAAGACGTTTTACATATCAAAAAGCATCCTTTGGTACCAAACTCTATTCTTGTATATGGATATATTTATCACTGCAAAACTGGAAAAATGATAGAGGTAAAAGAGGCAACAAAAGTTGGAGCATAACTAATCTAAAATTTAATAAAATAAATTATAAAAATTTCTTTTGTATAGTTAGATTTTATCAATATAATACCCAGCGTGGGTGATTAGCTCAGTTTGGTAGAGCATCTCGTTTACACCGAGAGGGTCGGCAGTTCGATCCTGTCATCACCCACCAATATTTAATAGTTGAATTATTATTTATTAAATATATTATTCAATTGTAAATAAGTGGTCCGGTAGTTAAACGGTTATAATTCCGCCCTGTCACGGCGGCGTTCGGGGTTCGATTCCCCGTCGGACCGCCATTTAAATATGAATATAGTTGTCTTAAGTTTACTAATATTATGCTACTCACTTGTTTTAGGCATAAT